>Ga0209358_10000427_pt1 | contig 37010 bp, 28 predicted proteins | sample LauGreFa1BDMLBSN_2_FD_187574 | JGI IMG/M metagenome (GOLD analysis project Ga0209358, IMG submission 187574) | Freshwater lake microbial communities from Lake Michigan, USA - Fa13.BD.MLB.SN (SPAdes) (version 2) | ecosystem: Environmental > Aquatic > Freshwater > Lake | place: Lake Michigan, USA... | reverse complement strand
TTAAAAATAACAGGGTAAGGAGATACATCAAAACGATTGCCATACAAATCTTTTAACGGCTGAACTACCGTGGCAACGAGATCGGTGCAGGAACCAACGGGTTCAGCAATAATCACATCAGGACGATTATTTTCTTCAAGAGAACTAACACGATCCACCAGTTCATCAAATTTACAACAAAAACAAGCTCCCGCAACTTCTTCTACAGTTAACCCTTGCGATCTCAAGCTATTGGTGTCAACCAAATTTACAGCCTGATCATTAGTGACTAATGCAACATTCAAGCCTTTAGATTTATAGTGGGCAGCAAGTTTAGACATCGTGGTGGTTTTTCCAGCCCCAAGAAATCCACCTAACATTACAAATTGAATTCGCTTCATAATAACCCTCAAAAAAAATTACGATTTAAATGAGCCATGCAATTTATACAAACCGCCGCCAAGAACTGCTCCAACAGATGGAGCAAGAATATAAATGGTAAAAAAACCGCCTCTTGTTCCAGGAATCGCAATACTTCCCCATCCCAAAAAATAAGAAACCAGCCGCGGACCAAAATCACGTGCCGGGTTAAAACAAGCTTGTGTTAAAGGCGCAATTACTGAGATCAAAACCGCCACAGTTAAACCGATAAAAAGGGGTGCCAGATTTGATTCTGGCGCTTTCCTATTTGAAGAATCAGTTAAAGCAAATATGACACACGCAAGAATCATCGTTCCAAGAACTTCTGCTAAAAACGCATTAAAATGAGAAACTTTAGCATCAAATGAAATCCGTTTTGAAGGGTCATATAACCCTTCAGTATTTGACAAAGGCCCAGGGTTTGGGAAATATTCTCCATAGCACATTGCAGTAAGTTCACTACCAGCTTCACCACGAACAATGCCCCGTTCAATTTCCCTTTGTAAAATGTAAGGTTGATAAATGACAAACAGTAAAAAAGCAGCAACCATTGCACCTAAAACTTGACTGGCTATGTATGGAAATACTTTACGAAGAGGAAACATTCCCCAAAATGCAAATGCTAATGTCATAGCAGGGTTTAAATGAGCACCACTAACATGATTAGTACAATAAATCGCAAGTGTAACCCCAATGCCCCACACAATCGCAACTTGCCAAAGGCCAGATTGAGAACCAGTTAGCACTGCGCTATGAACAACCCCACACCCTATAAACACAAGTAAAAAAGTGCCCAAGGCTTCAGCAAAACAACAAGAGACTAATCCAGATTCAAATTTTTTGTCCAATTTAGGCACCCTTAGGAACAACATTTTTTAAGAGTCTTTGATAATTCAAGCCTGCAACAACCGAGGTCCAAATGGCTTGTAGGACCTGCAACACCAAATTCCGATTGCAATTCGTAATAAATAAACCGTCCCATGCGATTAGATTTTACCAAACCAGCTTTCCTTAAAATCGAAAGATGATGAGAAACCTTAACCATATGCTTCCCCAAGCAAGAAGCCAATTCTCCAACATTTCGCGATTTTTCACTTAAACATTCAATAATCCGCAACCTCTGCGGATCCGAAAGTATCGCAAGCATACGAGAACAATGAACAGGTTTTATATCAAGCAACCCAAATCTCCAAAAAAATTAACACTTAACACTTACATAAGATTATCATGAGGTCATAAGATATCAATAATAAATCCGTTTCTTAAATTTATTAATTTTAACTATGTCCAGATGCTTCTTATGAAAGCAAAATTACTGTACATTATTGTTATTGGGTTCTGTGCTTCAATAGGACTATTTTTCAACATGCGCTTGACCAAAGGTTTCACACTAATCGAACTTCTTGTCGTCATTGCAATCATTGCAATATTGATTGGGCTACTTCTACCTGCTGTACAAAAAGTAAGAGAAACTGCTGCCAGAATTTCAGGGAGTAATAATTTAAAACAAATAGGAATGGCTACACTTAATTTCGAATCCACAAACAACCATTTACCTAACAGCGGCGGCTATGATTACAGCCTACCTAACAATACTGCACCTTACACTACACCGAATGCTTATACAACTATTCCCGGTTACGGACAATTTCGCCCTCGTTGGGGCGATCCATCTAAACAAACAAAAAAGCAATTAGGATCAACTTTTTATTCATTATTACCTTATGTAGAACAGGAATCTCTTTTCAAAGATCCCCTCTCTTGTTTCAAAACAGCGGTTAAAACTTTTTACATGCCCATGAGAAGATCACCCCTTCCACAAGTTGCCCCCACAAATGATTCAATTTATCCAGGGTATTCCTATAACGATGGAGGGCAGGGGGCGAACGCTCGAACTGACTATGCAGCCAATGATCAAGTTTTTTTCACCACCTACGCAGGTTGGGGCAAAGTATCATCTTTAACTAGCATCCTTGATGGGACCTCCAATACTATTTTCTTTGGCGAAAAAGCTTTGGCTCAATCAGCTTATAATTCTGGATCTTGGTATTGGGATGAACCTTTCATCATGGGAGGTACTGGTGGAACCGGCAGATGTGGTTCCGAACTTTATTCTGACTCACAATTAAATACTTTCCCTGATAGAGTTTCAGGAACAGGGTGGTCTGTTGCAAATACCGGAGAATCATGCGGTGGCGGAAATTGGGGAAACACAAGCTCTTCAGGAGGGCCACAATTCACATTCGGCGATGGCAGTGTTCGTACTATTAACTACAACACCCCCTCATCCAAAATCCAATTATTGATTCGCCCAACAGACGGGCAATCTGTAACATTAGATTAACAAGATAACAAAATGTTGAATTATAAAATACTAATTACTATACAAATTGCATTTTTAATAACAGGTTGCAACCAAGATAAACCAAAGCTAGTCAAGGTTAATGGAAAAATCATATTCAATGGGCAACCTCTTACTGCTGGAAGCATCACCTTTCATCCTGCGTCAACAAATACCTTTACCAAAGACAACCCTAGTAGCATCTTGCAAGAAGATGGATCATTTAACATGAAAACTTTTCCCTATGGGGATGGTATTTCACCAGGTGAATACAAAATAACCTTGGCCCCCCAACTAGCTTCAAGAATTTCGTTACCAAACTTAGCATATCCGGAGAAAACTAATGCTAAGATCACAGTTTCAGAAACAGGGCTTGAAAATTTTATCCTTGATATTGGAACACTAAAAACCAAATAAATCCGCGTTTAATCCCATAGGTTCTGGTTTTCAATGCTAGATACAACGTTAAGAAAATTAGTAAACCCAGCGCTAAATCCGATTGCAACCATATTGGTAAAAACTGGTATTAGTGCTAATGGCATAACAATAATTGGATTTTTAATCGGTGTTGTTGGCTGGATAGCTTTAGCAATGAATCTTTATTATTTAGCATTAGGAATGATTGTTATAAATCGAATTTTTGATGGCCTTGATGGATTGATAGCACAAAAATCCACCAAAACAGAAATAGGTGGATACCTAGATATTGTTCTCGATTTCATATTTTATTCAGGAGTTCCCTTCTTTTTTGTTGTAGGAAAACCAGAAGTCGGATTACCTGCATCATTTTTGATTTTTAGTTTTATTGGAACAGGAAGTTCATTTCTTGCGTATTCTGCAATAGCTGCAAAACACAATATCACAAATGAAAAATACAAAAATAAAGCGATCTATTATTTAGGTGGATTAACCGAAGGAACAGAAACAATAACCTTTTTCTTGTTTATCTGCTTAAAACCAGATAAATTCACAGAAGCAGCATGGATATTCGGGGGGTTATGTTGGATCACAACATTCACTAGAATCTATACCGCCTATATAAATTTCAAAAACCTAAAAACCATCTAATCGTCAAATAGAGCAAAACATTATATGCCAAATATTCTAATGAATAACAGAAGAACCTTTTTAGGCTCACTAGCATACCTAAGTAGTAATTTCCTTACGAGTTGTAGTGAAAAAATTAAAAGAGAGGGACCTTACACAGGTAAAGAAATCAATATTTTTGTTTATGCAGGTGGACATGAACAAACAATGCGGGAAATTTTTGTCCCTAAATTTGAAAAAACTACAGGGGCGAAAGTAAACCTTCATCCCGGATGGTGGGAAGGATTACCCAAATTGAAAACCGCACCTGCTAATAACCCTCCTTTTGACCTTATGATTTGCGATGCTACTCAGGGTTACCCTGCGATTAAAGAAGGGCTTTTTGCAAAACTTAATCTTAATAATATTCCAAATCACAAAAACATTTACGAACCAACAATTAACAACTGGGTATTCAAAGAAGGGTACGGTTTAACTTATCCAGATTCAGTAATGACATTAGCCTACAACAAAAACCTAGTGTCGGAAGAACCTTCGAAATGGGAAGACCTAATTAAACCAAATCTAAAAAACAAAATTGGTTTATACAGTTCATTTTATCTTTCCTTATTTACGTTCGCATGCATGAAAGCAGGAATTGAAAATCGACATGGTACCGCACACGAAATGATAAACAACAATTTAGAGGAGGTTCTTCGCTTTGCTCGGAATTACAGAGAAAATGTTAAATTATGGTGGCCTACATCAAACGACATGATACTTGCTTTAGCAAATAAAGATATCACCGCAGGTAACATGCACAGCCCAGAATACATAAAAGCAATACGAGAAAAAAACTCATTAGGGGCAAATGTTCCCGTTAAGGACAGAGCATTTGTTCAAGTTTTTTGGACTATTCCTGCTGAATCTAAAAATAAAGAATTAGCTGAAATAGCAATAAACGAACTTTTTTCTTATGAAATCCAACTCGAATTCTGTCGCAGAGGATCCGCAACTTCAATTCTCGCTGTAGCAGAAACCATGGCAAAGGAAGATTCGTTCTGGAAAAGCATATATCCACACACAAAAGATCAATTTAACTCAATCCAATATTATCCATACGATACATATTCAAAAAATTGGAAGGAAATATCTGAAACCTGGGATCGCACAATTTTGCGAAAAGGTTAATTAAAGCATGATAAACAAAGTTAAACTTGAGAATCTCAGTTATTACTACAGAGATAAAAAAGCTGTAGATGATATATCTTTATCTTTGCATTCTGGAAAATTTCTTACAATTTTAGGCCCGTCAGGTTGTGGAAAAACAACAGTTTTAAAACTCATAGGTGGTTATCTATCCCCAGCAAAAGGATCAATTTTTATCGACAATATTGATGTAACCTCAACAGACGCTTGTTCTAGAAAAATCGGGATGGTATTTCAAAATTACGCATTATTTCCACATCTTACCGCACGAAAGAATATAGCATTTCCGCTTGAAATAAGACGTTTACCCAAAAACGAATGTATTAAAAAAGTTGATGCGATTAGTGAATTAATTGGATTAAACCAAAAGGAATTAGAACGAAATCCGTCAGAACTTTCAGGAGGGCAACAACAAAGAGTAGCTCTCGCCCGAGCTTTAGTTTTTGAACCTCATTTACTTCTTTTAGATGAACCATTAGCGAATCTGGATAAAGAATTAAGAACGAAACTCCGTAGTGAATTACGAAGATTACAAAAAGATATTAAAATCACAACAATCATGGTTACCCATGACCACGAAGAGGCGTTATCAAATTCAGATTTTATTGGTGTTATGAACCAAGGAAAACTAATGCAAATTAATGATCCAAAAATCATTTATGATAATCCTCACTCAGTTTTTGTAGCTCATTTTCTTGGTGAAACAAATATAATCCCGGCAAATTTATTGAACATATCAACAAGCGGCATGGCACATATTCGGCCAGAAAAAATAAAAATAGAAAATTACGCTTCGGAATGTAATTGGCAAAAAAAAGGGACTATAAAGGCTATTACATTTATGGGCGCTGATTTTCTGATCGAATTAATAACAAACGAGGGTTTTAAGTTTAAAATTCTATCGAGAAATCCTCCTTTATTTCCAGTGGGTTCAACTATAACCATGGGAATTGATATTGAATCCGTCTGGTTAATCCCTGACACCCTTAAAGACTTATAATGAACAAAAAATTTGTACTAAACATATTAATAATTCCCGCATTAAGTTTAATAACACTTACAATTATCACACCACTATTTTTAATGATTCGAGTCAGTTTTTTAAAACCACCAGAAGGGACAGGATTTTATATTCCAAATACATTCTCATTTCAAAATTACCAATCAGTTTTTGATACATATGGAGTAAGTATCATAATTAATACAATTATTTTCGCATTCGAAGTTTCATTTTTTTCTATATTACTTGGTTTTGCTTTTGCCATAATAATGCAAAAATTAACATATCTTTGGCGAATAATTTTTATCATCAGTTTGCTTCTACCAAAATTTATTAGCCCTTTAATTGTTATTTTTGGTCTACAACGAATACTAGGAGGTCATGGAATAGTCAATGAATCATTAATTACAATGCATTTAATCAAAGAACCTCTAGATCTAATTAGAAATCATTTTGGTGCGTTGATTGCAGAAATATATTTAACTATTCCTTTTATAACATTATTTTTATTTTTTCGATTAAACTCTATTGATAAAGAAAACCTTAATGCAGCTACAGGATTAGGCGCTAGTAATTATCAAGTTTTCAGAAAAATCACATTACCAATGTGCTATCCTGCGATTTTTATCATTTGGCAACTTTCCATAGCATGGAATTTAGGTTCTTTTTTAGGACCTTTATTTTTAGGCAACCCATCAAATACTACTATGTCTTGCGAAGTGTATCACCAAGCATTTGAAATCGGAAATTGGCCCTTGGCAGCAACATGGTCAGTATTAATGGCTGCAATAATAATGACGTTTCTTTACCTTCCCAAATTAACAATTTCATTTATGTTTAAAGAAAACTCAAAATGAAAATAATCTTAACCATATTTGTGCTTATAAGTATTTTATCTTTATTTACTTTACCAGTCGCAATAAGTTCAATTATTGCGTTTTCACCTGATTCATTTTTAACCATTCCAACCAACAACTGGACTTTAAAATGGTTCTATGAATTTTTCAATCAGACGCGTTGGACCGAAGCACTGTTACGAAGTTTAGCAATGGCAACACTTTCAACATTTATAGGTTTAGCAACAGCAACACCGCTAGCTTACGCAATGACAAGGTTAAACATTCCTTTGAAAAAAATAATCCATGGAACCGTTTTGCTGCCTTTAATAATACCACCGATAATCATAGGAATGGGCGCACTACCGTTGTTTTACGGAATGCGCCTTAACGGCACAATAATCGAGATAGTCCTAATGCACAGTTGCTTGCTTTTACCAATAATTTATTTAATTCTTAAAAACAAAATCGTGGATATAAATCCAGAAATCGAAAATGTAGCAATGGGGCTTGGTGCTGGAATATTTGAAACCTTGTGGTTCATCACTATGCCATTATTATTTCCGGCAATCGTAATATCTGGAATTTGTGGATTTTCAATTTCAGTTAATGAAACAATGGTAGCATTATTTATGGCAGGGCCAAAAAACGAAACAATAGCAACAATGACTTGGTCGCAACTAAAAGAAGCCCCAACGCCACTGATAATTGTGGCTTCTATAATTAATTTAATAATTATTCTAATTGGGACGGTAGCCATTAAATTTGCATTAACAACGTTCTCTAGTAACAAAAACCGGAAATAAAGAATTAAAAAATCCTATAAATCAACAAACCAAAATAAGCAGGAAGCCACTAAATTACTTATCAGCAGAAACTTTATTCTGGTATTCGGACTTCAAATAAATCGGATCCAATAATTTATCTCTAGATTGTCTAGCTCGGATAGGATCATTTTTAACTTTGTCAAACAAGATTGAAAGGTGGTAGAGTGCTTTTGCATGCTCATCGGTATCTTGATTATAGAGTGTATCAACAATTAAAAATGCCCAAAAAGCTTCGGCGTCTTTATTCTTTTTTAAATAAAATTCACCTAATAAATTAAAAGCTTTACTTCTGGTAAAAGTTTCATCACTTAAATCAATAACTTTATTTAAATCAGCTTCAATGGAATTTAATTGATTGTTTAGCAAGTTTGCTTGAGTTTTTACTAACAGAACCTGAGACCGCCTAGGATCTCCTTCCAAAATAAGAGATTCAACTTCTTTTAATTTGGATTCTGCTTCAGCCATCCTGTTAGTTCGCATCAATAATTTTAGAATTAAAAAGTCAGAATCGGTTTTAATTTCTTTAGGTACACCAGGAAGTTTACCCATACCTTGATACAATTTTAAAGCAGCATCAAAATTACCTTTAATTTCCTGTAATTCCGCTTCGATTTTAAAAGACCCTAATGTCATCCAAGAATCAGGGTTATCTAATCTAACAAGATTCAGAGCCTTAATAGCATCTGGCAACGCCTCTGGTTTAATTTTAGCCAAATCTGCCTTCACTTTGGCAATTCGAAAATTTAAATATTTTGACAACCTCGCATCAGATTTAACTTTTGGCAATAATTCTGATATGTCCTTGATTGATTCATCATAAAGTTTAAGCTTGTCAGCTTCTTTTGTACCAGGAAGATTAGCACGAATCTCTTTACCAAGAGCACTTTTTAATTCAATCGAACCAATCGCAGTGCTTGAGTAAGTAACATTAATAATATCAACGGCTGGAATAAGCTTTGGATTAGGATCTTTCTGTATTTTAATCAACAACCCTTTAACACTATCACCTGTTATTAAACCATTTAATTCACTTTCACCTTTTTTGGTTTTATCAACAAACTTCACAGCATCCTGCGCAAGAATGGAAAAAACAAAAATGGTAAAAAAACTAAAACCTATCGAAAGTCTAAAACTAAATCTTAACATTACTTTTTATCTCCGGTCTTGGGTGCTGCATTTCCAGCATCAATTTTTGTTCCTGAAACTGCCCGTTTAGCCTTTAACACCTCAAATGCTTCTTTGAGTTCTTTTTCACTTTCATTTGATAGCAAATCATCAAATCGTTTTTTCGAATCAATACTTCCAAAATCCGGTTGAGATGTTATGAGTTTTTCGATCAATCCAGCGGCATCTGATATCCCTTTTGCTTTTTTAGCAGGATCGGTAGAAGTTGTACCAAATTTTAAAAGACCAAAAACCATATGATAATAGGCCTCGAGGTATTTCTCTTTAATTTGATTATCACTTGATTTACCAACCAAAGCCTTAACAATTTGACTAGCCATACTAGCTGAAAGACTGTACTTTTCTTGAGTCTCCATCAATTTAACTTTTTCCAATAGGGTATCGATATCTTTTCCACCCCAACCAGGCATTTCTTTGGTACCAATAATTTCATCCATCAACTTAGTAGCATCTTCATATTTTTTCAAATAACGCAATTCTCGAGCTTGTTGAAGTTGAATCCCTCTATAAACAGCAGTGGCTTTAGGATCGTTGGCGTCCTTCGGTTTTTCAGCTTTTTTTAGCAAATCCAAAGCTTTCTCATTTAAACCCATGGTCGAATAATTAAGTGAAATAAGCCTAACAAGATCGTTAGTCATAGCTTTCTTTTTTGAAGAATCTTCTTTCGTTACATCGTCAAGAATTGTTGTAAATCCTTTGATTGCGGTTTCGAGAGCCTTAGGATCATTTTTTTTACGAAGATCCTTTATTTGTTCACCAATGAGAGAATTAAGTTGCAATAAGACAACATTAGCTGTCCCTGACGCTTCTGCATCAGAAGATAAATATTGAAGTGCTTTAACAACTTTACGGGATTTTTCGATATCCCCAATCGAAATATTCGCTTGTAAAGCCATGCCAAACAATGCAGAGCCAAGCTGCAAATTTTGTTTAATTTCAGGCATTTTTCCTTCGCTTGCCTTTTCAACCAAAGGATCAAGTAATTTGGAAACATCAGCAAGTTTAGATTGGCTAAAACTAGCATTCGCAAGGCCATAAAGTGCAAATAATTCAAGGTTACCAACATTAGTAGCAATCGCTTTACGAATTTCCTGATCTTTAACTTGATCTATATCAACCCGGTTATGGGGCATGGCTAATTCAGCAGACAAATTTACTGAAAGTTTTTGTAAATCAACAAAACGCTTTGTAACATAATATTCCCCTCCAAGTTTTGCTTTGGCAATAAAATACACCTTGACCAAAGAAGGATCCGAACCTTCCAAAGGCAAAACAATTGATTCAAATGCTTTAATAGCTTTGGTTCTATTTTTCCCGTCTTTAGTTTCCCCTTCTGCTGCAAGAGCGGCATTGCCTAGTTCATACATGCAGAAAGGAAATCCTGTATACGAAGGTGTAACCTGTTCTAATGCGGAAACCGCTTCAGTATATTTTTTATCCTTAACTAAGAACATTGCAATTTGATGACGAGCACTATCGCCTGGGGTATCCGTTGGCCATCGTTCCACCATCATCTTTGCAAACAAAGCCATATCATCTTTAGCAGATTTTAACATTTCTTCAGTTGCGCCAGATTTTTCTAATTCGCTAATTTTTTGGGTATAAGAACCTAAAGTATAAATAGAAGCTGTTGAAGCTTGAGAAGATCTAGGATCATCAACAACAAATTGTTTACCCACTGCAATTGCTTCATCGAATTGTTTTTCAGTGAAGTAATAAAAAGTTAGCATAGCACGAGCATTATTTACTTCAAACTGATTAAGGCCAGACCCTTTTTTCATGGTATCTTTGGCTTCTTTAGTCTCAAGGCCTTGCTTAAGAGAGGCAATCACAGTTTCAGCATGCCCTTTTCTTTTCTTTTCTAAATCATCAGGATTTGTATTTTTGGCTTCTTCAGCGACAATCAGGGAAATCTCATATTGGGCTCGGGTAAAACAATCCTCAAAAGATTTCAAATCTGAAACTTTTTTCGTAAAAGCACCTTGCTCCTTCATGAGACTAATCTTTAAATTTCTAGCCTCATCTGTATACTCATTTTCGGCCTGCTCGATTTCAGTTAATTGTTTACGAGCAAGCGTTAGCAGTTCGGCTTTCCTTTGGGGATTAGTAGCAACCGCTTTACCTCGATATTGTTCGATATAACTTTTCGCAAGCAACATGCGAATACCATAGCCTTCTGGTGTTTTCACATATGCTTTATAATCATCGAGCCACTTGTTGCCATTTGTTTGAATAATTTTTTCAACATCTTTTTCTGTAGGATCGGGAGCATCTTTAATCACTTGCAAAAAGAAATATCTTGCCAACCGTTTGGCATCATTGGCAGCTTTATTGATAGGAGAAACAGAAAGGATTTCGATTAATTTAGGCCTAGCCTTCTTAGGTTCACCATTCTCCATCAAATAAAGTGCGATCCACGCTTTGGCTTTCCAACTTTGGGGATCTGAATCCCCACGATCAGCCAACTTTTCCATCGCTTTAATTGCTTCGGTAATGATGTTACCCCGTAAAACTCTATCCTTATCTTTACCAGTGTCAACAACTGACTTTGCTTCATCATAGAATGAAAGAGCGAAATCCATTTCACCGATTGAAATTTTATCCGCCAAAGACTTTGACTCAGCAAGTTCAGCAGGCGTCATTCCAGTTAAAGTAGCAAGCTTATCTTGCATTTCTTTGATTGCGCTTTTCATCTGCGATCTGGAATCAAGAATCAAAGCTTTAGCTTCATTACCCTTTGCAACTTTTTCATCATTAGTTCGAAGGGAAGAAATTTCAGAAATCTTCGTTTTTGCCATCTGAATGGTTAAACTTGCAAGATCAAGTTTAGCTTCAGAAACCCTAGCACTCTTTGGATTAGCACTGATAAATTTTTTAATTTCAACCATGACTCCAAGATAAAGTTTCTGTCTTCGGGTTTTATCTGGTTCTGCAATCGCTTTTGATAATTGAGTCCTTGCAATTTCAAGTGGAATGTTAACTTTTAATTCAGGAGAAGCCATTTTTTCAATGATTTTCAAATAATCCAAGGCGAGGTCAATATCTCCTCGTTTTCGTAATCCATCTACAAAATCCAAATCTATTCTTTCTTTGACCGTTTGGGCAAAAACCAGAATAGGTGTAACCAATATTAAACAAAGAAAAATGGCAAAACTTCGTTTCATGACTAGCCCAACCCCAGCATTAAAGGAAAAAAACAGGATAGAAACTTCATTTTACAAGAATATCTTCACTGTTTATTCATTATTTCAAACAGAAGTCCAGAGGTATAGCAAAAACCTGAAAAACAGTTATAAAGTTTATTTCTTTTTAAAGTTTTTATCAGAGGAGATTGCAATACCAACATAACCAAAGGATTTTTCTGGTTCAGAAGCTTTAATCAACGCCCCCTTAAACCAAGAAGAATTTTTGGGATTCATACCAACATGGCGGTAAGCCATTGATTTGCTCAAAGAAGCAGCTTCCATTTTATTCGTATCTTCAAGAGTTGTAGAGGTGAAATCCTCTTTAGCGAGAAAAGAAGCAAGTAAAAACCTGGATTTAATCTGTTTGTAATCTTTCATAGCCTGTGGGACTTTATCAGATGCTTTAAACCAAGAATCGGATGATATCTTTAAGCTTTGAGAAATAGCAGAGAGAACTAAATAGGATTGCACACTATCAACATTGGGCATCACACCTTCACTAACAATACGATTCAATTCATCTTTAACCACTGAAACATCTTTGCCAAGAACTGATGCAAGAAAAGAAACCTTGGTTAAACAATTTAATCGAAAAACCGCATCAGCATTTTTAAAATTTGATGACCCGATCAAAGTTTCCAATTTGTCATCAACCAAATCACCACAAAGCAGGCAAAATATATCAGCTTCATTGTTAGAATCTTTAGCAACAACAAAGGGCAAAGGTTTTTCTTTTTCTGCCATTTTAAAGAATGCTGCAGCAAAAGGAGAAACAGGGGTAGTCGGAGCTGAAGTGTAACGGGTTCGGATAGAATCCAAGATTTGCTTTGACGCCTCGATTTTCTGGGCCTTAAATAACTCCATACCCACCACAGCTAAAAAATCAGAGTGGTCATCAATTTTTTTATCTTTAGAAACCGCAGAACCAGAAAGAACTTGCGAAGCAAATGCAAGTGCACGATCTGTTTCACCGCTGGCAATAAATGAAGCAGTCGCTTCTTTTAATGCAATGAGTTTAATCTCTGGTATGGTAAAAGACTCGAAAGGTTGCTTTAAAAATTTCTGAACTTCATCCCATTTTAATTTTTTATTATCCCGCACATCATCCTTACCACCACCCAATTCGATTATGGATCTGGATAATTCGAGTAATGCAAAATCTTTTTCAAACAAAGAGCCAGCTTTATCCAAAGAAGCTAAAGCAGATTGAAGAGTTTTTTTTATTTTTGAAGCAGAAACTTCAGGAGTTTCTGACAGGCGATAAGAAGCAATACCAGCAAGGAGAACAGCCTTGATCTCACCGGAAGAGTTAGCAAGGTCGCCACTTTTTATACTAAGTTCAATTTTGGCAATTTGTGCATCTTCGTTAACTTTACCACGATAAGAATTATAATAAAGAAACCCTAATAATCCGGAAACAATCACAACAAAAACCATTACAGCGCGTTTGATTTTTTCAGCACGCGTTAAAGGTTCAAACTCTTCGACAATTGCACCGGCCTCGAGCAAGGCATCGCGGGAAACGGTATCCATGGTGGAATTCCATGTGCCTTCAAGCTCTGGTTCTTCTTTCCGTAGAGCACCAGAAGGTCGTTTATCAGGTTGCTTTTTCCAATCTGGGCCAGATTTTTTCACAACTGCTGGCATAGGAACCTTAAGAATTCTCCTACAGCCAGGGCAGGGGGCCTGCTTTCCACCTAAATCGATAGGGAAGGAAACTTTTTCATCACAAAAAGTACATTCAAACTGAATGAATTGAGGAACTGCTTCTTCTTCTTGTTTAGTTTCTTCTAGTGCTAATGCCGCCATCGCTTCGATATCTTGTTCCGCCTGGCTTTTGGTTTTAATCGAAGCTTGAGGAGGGACAATTTCGTGAGGTATGCTATCTGGCGGTAAAGCAGGTACGATTAAAGGAACTTTGCAACTAGGGCAAGGAATAGTTTTACCTGCAAATTTATCTGCAGCTTTAAACTTTTTTTTGCAAGCATTACAAGAAAACTGGACAGGCATGTGCAACAATCCTCGTGAATCAACCTAAATTATAAAGCTGAGACTAAGATAAATGATTATCTAATAACAGGAAGCGCAAATTTCTTTTCATGGGTACCAAGTCCTTTTTCCACTATCAAGTTGCCACTTTGAGCTTCTTCAATTTCCCATTTTTCAACTTCTTCAAGAAGAGCATCCACCATTTCACTTTCAAGGACATGGCGCACAATTTCGCCTCTTTTAAATATAACGCCTTTACCCTTACCAGCTGCAATACCTAAATCTGCTTCCCGCGCTTCCCCAGGCCCATTAACAATACAGCCAAGGATGCTAATTTTAATCGGTGTCGTTTTTCCTGCGAGTCGTTTTTCAACTTGAGCAATGATTCCCTCGAGATCAATTTCAAGCCGGCCACAAGTAGGACATGCGATAAGTTCAGGTTTTCGGACGCGCCTTTGGGTTGCTTGAAGAATATCAAACGCTGCTTGAATTTCTGGGACAGGATCACCCAATAAACTAATTCGAATGGTATCCCCTATGCCATCAAGCAACAATGGAGCCAATCCACAAGCAGATTTAGTAACAGCGTAGGGCGGTTTACCAGCTTCGGTTATACCAATGTGAGTTGGGTAATCGGCTTGTTTTGCAAACATGCGATAGGCTTCAACAGCCGTAAGAACATCGCTTGATTTTAAAGATACAATAATATTTTTCACACCTTCAGATTCAGCTATTTCAAGATATCGAAGGGCACTTTCAACCATTGCAGGAGGGCAGGGGAACCCATATTTTTCAACAAGCTCCTTTTCCAAACTACCTGCATTAACCCCAATACGAATGGGTAAACCTTTATCCTTGGCTTTTCTAAGAACTTGCCTATATCGATCATAACCACCAATATTACCAGGATTAATACGGATTTTATCAATCGGATGATCCATTGCCTGAAGGGCCATTTTGTAATCAAAATGAATATCACAGATCAAAGGGATACCGATCTTTTTTCGAATCTCTCCCAAAGCATGAGCATCTTCAGCCTTGGGCACAGTAACTCGAATTAATTCACAACCAGCTTCTTCAAGGGCATGAATTTGCTTAATTACTTCTTCCACAAAATGTGTATCGGGAGTGGTCATCGATTGAACAAGAATCGGGTTATTTCCACCAATTACACGATTGCCAATCATTACTTCACGAGTTTTATGCCTAGTAAAAGAATGCTTATAAGACATATGAATGGAGTCCTTTCAATAAGGAAAAAGCCGCAGATCTTCCATGGCTTGAAGTATATACGAAAATAAACATCATCCCAAACACAAACATAGGCTAAGTTGATTCAAGTACCAATTATTTTCCAACACAAAACCGACTAAACATTCGATCTAAAAGATCATCCGTAAAAACATGCCCGGTAATCTGGCCTAAGTTCTCAATTGCTTCCCTCAACTCCAGGGCTAAAATTTCCAAGGGTTCTTCAAAAAGAACACAATGATGAGCCCTGCGTAAATTATCAAGACACAGATTGGCATACCCATTTATTCTAGCAAGGCCTGAAGCAGATGCAGAACCATTTTTTTGATGTACAAGTTCAATTATATTTTTCTTTAAAAGGTCGATGCCCTGAGATGTGACAGAGCTAGTATGAATCCAATCATCTGGCCCTTTAGAAACATCAACTTTAGTAGCAACTTTAAGCAATAATTTTTCATCAGCCTTTAAAAAAAGCCCTAGAACTTGCTGATGATCCTTATCCGCGCAATAAACAATAACATCCGCAAGACCTAGTTCTTTAACTGCTAAATTCTGAGCCTGTCGCTCAATAAAATCCCGTCCATCTTCAATTCCAGGCGCATCGACAAGCTCGAAAAAAGAATCATCCCAATCAATCCTAGAAGTGACCAGATCTCGGGTAGTGCCTGGAATCGGGCTAACAAGAGATTTTTGCTCACTAACCAAAATGTTAAACAATGAGGATTTACCAGCATTCGGAAGACCAACAATTATAACTCGAACTTTTTCATCACCAACTCCCCGCGACTGAAGTTTTTTGACCAAAACAATTATTTGAGCAAGCATATCGCCAATTGTTTTAAGTATCGCATCCGAACTGATAATCAGAATGTCTTCAGTTGAAAAATCTAGATTAGCTTCAACATCTGCAAGAAGATTTAGTAAATCATCTTTAACTTTATGCAAGGGATCAAAAACACCCCCCGCAAGTTTACCCAGAGCTTTATACAGCCCATCTGGAGTAGAAGCTTCAATAACCTGATGAATTGCATCAACTTGCGCAATATCAACTTTGCCATTGAGAAAAGCACGAAGGGTGAACTCCCCAGGTTTAGCAGGCCTGAAGCCACATTCAAAGAGTTTTGAAAATACTAAGTCAACAATCCAAGAATTAGAAATGAGATGTAATTCAATAACATCTTGGCCAGTGTAGGAAGCAGGAGATTTCCAAAAATAGAAATCCATTTCAACCGAACGAAAATCATCCAACAAAAAACTAGCAGGAACAAGCCCTTTAGAAATGTTAAGAACGGGTATTTTAAAATGAAGAAAGGAAGAAACGCAATCCAAGGCCTTATCGCCCGTAATACGAATAATCTGCCTAGCGCCATAACCCGCAGGGGAAGAGCTAGCGCAAATCAAGTCATGTGAAAGAAGTATTTCCCGTTTCAAAATAGGTAACCCCAAACATGGGTTATTTTTTCTCTGCTTGTTTTAGAATATCATTAAACCAATCACGCCAACGATCGAGAGCAGATTTTTCGGTATTACTCTTTTCTAAAGCCTTATTAGCGAGTTCTTTCCGTAAGTTTTTAGCAGACTTACCATTGTTATTGGAATCTAATTTTGAAATATCTGCACCATTAGCCGATGCTAACAAAGGTTGAGGTCCAGTTTTGGTTTTAGGCAGCAATTTTCTTTCAGCAAGGCCCCACAAACTACTAGCAATAAAATAAATGCAAAGGCCTGCAGCAACCTTGTAAAACATAAAACCCATAAACACCATCATATAGGTCATCATTTTTTGCTGTGCTTCTTGTTGCTCATCCGTAGGAGGAGGAGTAAACATTTTTTGCTGTAAAACCATCAGACCAATGGCAAAAATTGGAAGAAGGTTAAAATAAGGCCCAAGATAAAAAAAGCCGCCGTAGTCTTCTGGATTACTGATTAGAGGAATTGCGGCGCCCCAATTAATGAGCATATCAGGCGCAGCAAGGTTGATAATCCAAGTAGGCCAGAAAGTGGCAAGGCGAAAATGGATGCTTTCTTGCAAAGCAAAATAAAGCCCCATAAAAACAGGCATTTGAATCAGAACCACCCAGCAAGTGCCAAAAGGGTTAACATTATATTTACGATATAATTCCATTTGGGCCAAGCCAATCGCTTGCTTATCACCCTTCAATTTTTCCTGCATCTTTTTCAACTCAGGGGCAAGTTCTTGCATCTTAATACTCATGATTGCTTGCTTCCTGCTTAAAGGAAACATCAACCCACGAATTAGAATGGTAAGAAAAATGATACAAAGACCAAAGTTAGGGAGGACCAGATAAACTTTCCACAAAATCCAATGCATCATGTTTGTGCATTTAATAACAATATCAGTCCAAAAAATAGAAGCACAAAAAGAACCAATCCAACCAGGGGATTGATAATCTGTCATGGTATTTAACCCGAGCTTATTCGTATATCTCAAAACCTGATCAGGATTAACCATCGCGTTATTACTAAAATCACCAAGCAAACTAGTTTTAACCGGGCCATTATAAAGCAAGTATTTATGGGTTACAGGTTTCCCTGCAACAAGATTAAACTGCTTGGAAGTAAGCCTGACGGTAATGTCATTGTCAAATAATGGTTGTGCCTGAGTTTCTTTCCGAACATCAATAACAGCATACATGGGCTTTTTATCAGGAGTCGCTATATGCCGATAATAAATTGCTATTTGTCTGCCTAACCCAAACTGGGACTCCATTTTCTCGAAAGATTCTTTACTATCGAACCAAAAAGATTCATCTTTACCATCAACACGAAGATTAAGGCTCCGATTTACGGGATCAATTTTAGAAATAATCCCCCGGGCAAAAGTTGCATCAAGTGTGGGACGAACTTTTTCAATGATTTTTTGATCAGGCTGATCTTCATCAACAACTACCATTGAAGAAAAATACTGAATAGCAACGCCTGCATACCGAAACCAATGGTTTAACTGATTATTAACAAGAACTTCACTTCCGCCCATCCAACTAGCAATCTGCCTGCCATCTTGAAGGTCGCGATAAACATTATTTCGGTCATCAACTTGTGCAATTAAAGCATTTCTAAAAATATTTGTATACCAATCACCTTCAACCGGAAGGCTTCTGGGGCCTGTAACTTGGTATCTAAAAGGAATAACAGCCATATCGTCAGTGGAAAAAACTAATTCCATGCCAACATGGTAATCGTTCTTCGAAAGAGTAAAAGTTTTAGAAATAACAATGTTCTGCAATTTTGTTTCAAAAACAAGTTTCTGAAATGCAATACCTCTGGAATCAACTTCTTCGGTAGGGCCTGAAACGATTTTCCAGTCTGTTTTCCCTAATAGATCCATAGGTTGGTCGCCAAATTGATCTTTAAAATCAAAATGATAAAGATAATTTGCGCCAGCATGCCAGCGGGATTCTAGGGGTATTAAATCCAGACTTTTAGGTTTTTTCTCAATTTGATTAATCCAAACAGGTCTGCCAAGATTATCAGCTTGCTGAAATTTATTAAGTACTACTTTGCGGACACACGCACCAAACGAATCAAAAGTAATTCCCAAATGAAAACCTGATGAAGAATCTTCGCTGCCAAGGGTTACGAAATTCCCTCGTTCTTTGAAAGGAGCAAGGGACAACCCATTATCATTATCTTTTGTATTATCATTTAATTTAATTGGGGGTTTTTCGACAAAAGGTTCAGTAATTTCAGGTTTTTTTTTAGGAGCAGGCCAAAGAGACTCACGGATTTGAATCCATGCCGCAAAAAGCAGGAAAGATGCTGTAAAAAACAAAAGGAAATTCTTATTATTCTTCATATTTATATTGAATGGATTTAAGGAAAAAAAAGTATAGGAATTCGCCTATGCTTAAACTAGCGACCTTCTTTAAGACGATCACCCAGAAAATTTTCCAACTCGGGAATCGCATAGATCTTTTTAGCAGTAATCTCAAAGTCATAGGGCACTCTGCGATAGCTGATTCGATTATTTTCAAGAATTACATAACAAGATTTTGGATTGCTATCGCGAGGTTGGCCCACTGACCCAACATTACAAAGGGTTTTACGATTATCTAGTAAATAGGAAAAATCAAATTCTTCTGGGCTTTGAAATTGATAAAGATCGGTACCTTCCTGCTGCACGAAAATCCCAGGCACATGGGTATGGCCTTGAAAACAATATTTTCCAACGAGGGAAAAGATTCTTTCCATTTTTCTGTTGTTATAAATATCTTCAGGAAAAACATATTCATTTAAAGGGTTTCGAGCAGAACCATGGACAAAAAGCAGTTCTTCTTCACGGTGCAAGCGGGGACGAGCAGAAAGGAAATTCCAGCGTTTGGAGCGTTCCTCTGGAGATCCTCCGGTCTCTAATTGTTTTCTTGTCCAAAAAATAGCACGCTCAGCCGAAGGATTAAACCCATCAGGATCAAATAATGCACCCTGATCATGATTCCCTAATAGAACCACCTTGCAATTCATGACTAAATCAACACATTCACAAGGGTTAGGGCCGTAGCCCACGACATCTCCTAGGCAATAAATCTCGTCAACACCTTGAGATTCGATGTCTATGAGTACATTACGAAAGGCTTCAATATTTCCATGAATATCGCTAATAATCGCTTTTTTCACATTTTCACCAACCAAATTAGAAACAAGTGCAAGTCAGTATCAATTCTGCACAAGCAATTATCTTAGCTGATTTAAACTGTTCTGCCATCGTTTTAAACACAATAAGTCGAGACTTCCCTTCAAGTTGCATTAATTCCCCATATTAATTCTGGTTCCCTGCTCAAAAGATTCGAAAGTAATTTCAGGAAAAATCTCGGTTACCTTATGGGAATCTAACGTGCTTAAGTTGTTTCTGTTGGGTACTTTACCTTCAATTGCAAGTGCATATACCCCTTCAATTGGGGTATCCAATTCAATTAAGTGTTCAAAAATAGCAAAGGTCTTGCTTCGAAAAATGCAAAAAGGATCAATTCCAGTTTCTTTAACAATAGAAAATTGATCTGCAAGATTACGACCTATTAAAGGATTCTCATTTAAAAGCAATAAAATATTAAGCTTAGCTTTCTCCTTGGGGGCGGTTTCTCCCTCAACCGTAGCGGTAGACCACTCCACCCCTTCCCGCCAACGAACCCGGACCCTGATCTTTTTTCCTTGTGGAATTTTATCCAATATTTTTCCATCTTTTTCAAATTGAATTACCATTCGTTCATCACGCCATCTGTCATTTGATTTACTATTTCGAAATTCCATCACTCCATTGTGATTAGAATCCGAAAAAGGCCCACGCCATGAAACTCGTTCGAATAATGCATCGGGCATAAGCCAAGCTGCAGTTTTAAATTTTGAATCATCAGAAAACAAAGAAAGGGCCAAATTCTGATAGGCAGGAAGTTGGGATGAAACGTTTTCTAGAACAACAAATAATCTGTGTGATTTGAACTCCATCAATTGCTCTCGAAGTTTCAGAATACGATTAATTTTTTCATGAAGTTCAAAGTTATCCTTATCCCATTTAGCTTTATTTTCTTTATAAACTTCCCTTCGTTTTAGAATTTCAGGTTCTTCGCCAAATTGATCAATCAAAAATGTTCTTTCAGATTGAAGGTATTGGTTAAGCCCCTGAAGAAATCTTTTAGAAACATCAGTTTCAGAATAGCGACTTAATAAAGCATAAGAAGCTTTTAAATCACGGTTAGCAAACCCAGCAACCTCATCCAACATAGTTGGAATTGCAGGATCAATTCTTACTAACACTATTTTGGTACCAGGATATATCTTGGCAATTTCAAGTGCTTTTTTTGTATGAAACCCAATATTTTCTTGGCTTTTAGAGTAGGGCATTTCTTCCATTGCGAAGTCTCGCGTTCGCGTAAGATCAACTAATTCAGCATGTGTTTGAATTTCACCAAAAGCTTTTTCCCACCCTAAAAATTCAGTTCCAACAATGGCAATGGATGCTGGTGCCCCAACTCCACGCAAATTACGCGCTGGTTGCGATGCCCCTTCATTAGAAAAAATATTCAACAGATTATTCTGCTTGATCGAGTAATTTGTTTTAATTTGGGTTTCAGCAGTGGTGACAAACATAACTGAGGGAAGTGCTGCAAGATTCTTAATGGATGCAGGGGTTGCAAGGATTTCAATTAAAGCACCATTAGCTCCTTCAACAACGGCATCATTTAGATTGGAGAATAGTTCATTAATTTCGTTTTGGCCAGGTGGTTGATGATTTAAAACTAAGAGCCATTTTTCAAGTTTTTGTTCAGTAGCTTCCAGTTTTTTTCTAGCAGCAGGGCTCATTTTTCGCAACGAATTCTCTTTGATGTCCTCAATAACTCTTGCCTTTACCAATGGCCAATCAGGATGCACCTTGACAACACGGGGGAAAGCAAAAGGAGTTACCAAAACGCCAGCGGTTTTTAATGCTTCTGGAAATATTTTGGTATCAATGATGGGCAATGATTTCCCAATGAGATTTCCTGTAATTCGTGTAAACAATTCTGGGTTATAAGAAACAGCATCAACAAAACCAATCTTAAATAGGCTGCTTTTAAGATCATCCCAAAATTCATGTTGTTTCTTAGCTTGCATATATTGTTGGAACTCAATTTCAATTCGAACTGGCTCTACAGACTTATATGGATCCTCACTTCCAACCGGCCAACTGGTTACAGAATAAATCCACCTCGGATTGATACACTTGCTTTCCTTGCCTATTGGTACAGTTCCATCAAACGAACTAATAGTTTCATCTTGTAATTTTTCAAACAGATTTTCATCGGTAGAAGTGAAGCCAGTTGCTTTAAGATATTTAAGCAACTCATCGACTTGCCTTAGTCTTTCAACACCATAAACTTGAATTCGAAATTTGACCCTAACATTAACTTTATCTACCGAAACGGGTGTATCTTGCCCCATCAACGAAATAGGCAAAACAAGTAGAATCAGAAGAAAGCTTATTAATTTCTTATTCATCTTAACTTCTCGTTATCATTACAGAACAAACCAATCTATTATGACATGCGTTTTTAAAGTAGAGGGGCCTTAATTCTGGTAATCACAAAGTAATTTAATTTTTAAAAAGGAAATACCATGAAATTCGGTCAGGGACAAAAAGTTATCATCACCGGTGCTTCAACAGGCATCGGAAGGGCAATAGCTATAGAATTAGCTAAAGGTGGAGCACAGTTGGGACTTATTGCAAGAAGAGAAGAACTACTTTCAGAACTTGTAAATGAAATACAAACCCTTGGTGGCAAAGCTTTTTACAGGGTCGCAGACATATCAGAACGAAAAGAAACACTAATTGGGATTTCGGAATTAATAAACTGCATGAGCGGAATAGACATACTCATAGCCAACGCAGGGGTTGGTGCCCCAACAACGATCCAACCTTTTAATGTTGAAACTCAAGAAAAAATGATCAAGGTAAATTTGCTAGGTGTTATTTATTGCATTGAAGCTGTTTTACAAACCATGCTTGATTCAGGAAAAGGACATATCATTGCAATTTCAAGCCTAGCAGGGTTTAAAGGGTTACCGGGCGAATCGGGTTACACTGCATCGAAAGCAGGCTTAAATACATTCATGGAAGGAATGCGAATACAATTGCGCCCGAAAAACATTTTTGTAAGCACAATATGCCCAGGATTTATAAAAACACCCATGACAGAAGTTAATGATGAAAAAGATATGCCTTGGCTAATGGATGCAGAAACCGCAGCAAGCATAATAATTAAAGCAATTCAACGAAAAGCAAAAGTTCTTAGATTTCCATGGCAAACTTCGCTGCTTATGCGAATTGTAGGTTTCCTTCCAGACTGGTTGATCGAGCGTGTCATGAAAAAGTACAACGAAAACCCGCCCATGCCTAAAACCCCACTATAAAAATCACGCCTTTATTTAGCAGATCTAGATGCGATTTCACCAAACAAATGAGCCATCGACTTTATCAGTTTTATCCAGTCGCCTTCATGCAAACTTTCATTGGGGGCATGAGCGTTACTATCTGGGTCTTCAATACCTAGCAATAGAGCAGGGGCCCCGCCAAGCAATTCAACTAATGGTCGGACAAATCCAATTGTTCCGCCACACCCTATGCCGACAGGTTTCGCTTTAAAGCCTTTTTCAAGAGCAGCAATTGCAGCTTCAAAAGCGGGCCCTGTAGGGTCGGTCATCCACCAATCAACGGAACTTCCATGCGCAGTAACCTTAACCTCCACGCCCCAAGGAGCATCGGCAGAAAGAGCTTTGCGCAATAATTCTTCTACATGCTTTGGGTCCTGATCTGGAACAATCCTACAACTTACGAGAGCTGAAGCAGTAGGGAGAACTTGATTAGATGCACCTTTAATATTGCTAGCTTCAATGGCAATAACGGTAACTGCGGGGTGGCGCCAAGTTTGCTCATAAATACTTTTCCCTTTTTGCAAAGCAAACTTAACATGATCAGGAACGCCCAAAGATTTCCTTAAGGCATCAGAATCCACGGGTAAAGATTCAATCACTGTTCTTTCTGAATCAGTCAATGGTTTGACAGAATCATAAAAACCTTGAATTGGAATAGGTCCGTCTTCCCAGCAAAGCCTAGATAAAACCTTGGTGAGTGCAAGTGCGGAATCGGCAAAAGCTCCACCTGCCATTCCAGAATGCACAGGAATCAATGCGCTTTTAACTTCTACAAGCAATGTTACAATGCCACGAAGGGAATAAGTGATCGATGGTAAACCCACCCGAATATTTTCAGTATCACAAACAACAATAATATCTGCCTGAATACGGCTACGGTTTTCACTAAAGAATTTGACAAGGTTTTTTGAACCGACCTCTTCTTCTCCCTCAACAAGCATTTTTATATTTACAGGAAGTTTACCAGCAGTTTTAAGCCATGAAGCAATAGATGCGAGTTGAGCAACTGAAGCGCCCTTATCGTCAGCAGCGCCCCGGCCAAAAAGGCGGCCTTCTCTTGCGGTTAATTCCCAAGGCGGGCTGAGCCAAAGATGTTCATAATTTATGGGTTGTACATCATGATGTGAATAAAGGAATAAAGTAGGCTGATTCGGAGCACCCAACCATTCTCCATAAGCAAAAGGATTAGAATCCCCTGTTCTAAGAATTTCTACATTGTTAAGTCCAGCTTTTTTCATTTGCTGGCAAACAGCTTCGGCAGAAAGTTCAATTTCTTTTTGATGCTCACCATCCGTACTAATACTAGGAATCTTGACCAAATCTCTTAAATCAGAAACAAGGCTAGCATGATTATTATCGATCCATGCTTCAGCATTTTTCAACTCAGTTTCAAACATCTTAAATTCCTGTAGTTAAAGTCCAAGCATTGCGAGGGTTTTTGGAATAAAAACTAAACAACCAATAATAGAAGTAAAAACACTAGCAAGCAAAACAGCTCCTGCCGCAATATCTAAAACCTGAAAATTGTTTGCACGGATATCTTCAGGCAATATTGCATAAAGCATCTCGATCGAACTATTTAAAAGTTCTACCACCAGAACAAACCCAATGCAACCAATCAACAACGACCACTCAATCAAATCGCATCTTAATACAACTGCAAAAGCTACAACCATGGAAGCAAAAAAGAAATGAACAAAGAAACTGGAATGGCCCCGCATCCCAAGTTTCATACCCTTAAAAGCGCAATTGAATTTATCTTTCCAGGGCCTTTTCAAGTTTTTTCGTTCATCAGTATTCACAAGCAAATTACCCCATAATTATTGGAGTGAAATACGACTTCCACAAACAATTATAACAACTAACAAATAGTAACAGATGATTCACGGAAAAGAAATGAATGCAATTTACCGAGCAAGAACGCTACCATTATTACTAAAATTACTAGATGGACCAACATAGCGCCCACCACCTGAAGCAATAGTCGGAAGAATTTCAAAAGTAAAACCAAAATTATCCTGCATTGCGTTATAGGTAAAACCTAGGCTGACCTGAAGATCCGTACCAACTCTGGTCAGCACAAGGGAATTGCTAACACTTTGAAAAGTGGCAAAATCATATGTACTACTTCCTGTAACAGCATACTTGGGGCTAAAAATGTAAGTTGCAGCGCCTGTTAGCGCCTTACTTTCCACTGGTTCAATACTTCGGTAGCCAAGATAAAAGTTAGTGCGGTCAGATCGGTTTAAGTAACCACCAAGAGTAAATACTCTTGCCCCGTTTTCCATTGGGTCAATCCATCCGGTGCTTGTAAAACTAGTCCGGTCACCAATATTCCAAAGATAATCGTATTGAAGAAAAGCAAGGTAATTGCCAAAGTTATCTGTATTCTTTTCAGGGAAGAAGGAACCGGAAAGATCAAGAACCATCCAATCCACAACATGCTGGCTACCAGGGAAACCACGTTTAGTCTGCAAGCGCTGCCTAATATCCCCCTGAATAACCTGAATCTGGTTAAGCGTATCAATGCGCGTATCAATATTTCTGCGAATTGCATAAATCTGCGGATCAAAATAAGGATTATTAGTCGTAAGAAGATTACTGTTAAATGTATTCGGGTAGATCGTTGGTTGATTACGAATATCACGCAAAGCCTGATCAGAAGCGTCATCATTCAATCGGTCAAGCTGTGCAAAATTTGAATATTGAGCAGAAGAAGAAGCATTAAAGTAGTTGATACTATTTACAACTTTATGATTAATACCATTTACATTAAACAGCTCGGATTTAAATTCTGGATATGCTGCGGTAAAAGGCAAGCTGGCACGAATACCACCACCACCCCAAGCTCTGCCTAATGTATCCCCTGAAAGATCGTTAGTATAAAGCGCAAGATCACCCTTCACATAGGGGGCTATTTTCAAGCCACCCAAATTAAATGGTGCGCTTAATTCTTCACTAATATTGAATCTACCTGTACTATTTTCAACATCTGTTAGAGGGCTAACAACTGGTGTTCCATCATTGGTAATCAACAAATTGGCGTAAGCAGCTCCGCCCCAAGTGCTAGAAGTAAAAATATCAAATATCGGCTGACCTAAAATAAATCCATCAAGCCTGGGCAACCAATTCGTTTCATTTATCCAAGGGCGTGTTCTGACTTCACCCATAACATACCAACCCATGTTCTGATCTGTCTGCCTAAGATAAGCCCAAGTATCTTGATTTATCCCGTTATCCCATTCAGGTTTAAAAAACTGTTCAATGTAGTTACGGTCACTTATCCCGGCAGCCTGTCCAAGAAAAGTAAATCCGTTTGACATGTCAGCAATACCCTGACGCCAAAGAATCCTTCCTCGATACTCTGGATGCGGTTCACCAACGGTACGGCCACCACCAAGATTATCTGGTCCGTTATCAATGATGCCATATACTTTTGCGAGGCCGTTAACTTTACCTGGAATGCCAAAAAAATCTGGTGCCAGATAATCAAAATCAGAACCCAAACCAGGGCCACGCTTGGTCAAATAATCGATATCGAAACGCCATCTAGTATTTTCAAAAGGCTGAATACCCAAAAGGTCAAACGCATTGAGTGTAAGACCGAACTGACCACCAAAGATGTTGTTAAAACCTAAATTAACCCCTTCAATCGGGCCTAAAGGGTCACGGCCATCCCCCTGAAGGTATGGCAGATAAAAGATCGGGAAGTTTTCCAACTCAATAAACATATTTTTGGCACGAACATAACTTTCTTTCTGATCAAGCTCCTGCTCCGTATTCCTATCAACAAATCGTTTACCAAAGATAGAAAATTTAGGGATTGTTCGTTCTTCGATCGTGGCCTCTGCAACATAAATCTTTAAGCCTGGATCTGCAGGCATCTTGCTTGAAAAAACTTCTGCTTTAACAACTTTGTATTGATTGGCTGCGAGTTGCTGTATTTCTTTAGCCCGAACAAATAATGGATCCGTAAGTTTTGGTTGATAAAATTCTAACTCGCCGTTCAACGCAACAGCAGTATTACGACCAATATCGTAGTATACTTCGTCAGCGCGTATAATCCGAACTTCGCCCGCATCAGCTTCTTTTTTATTGCCTGGCTTTGCAGGGTCTTGCTGTCGAACTTCAACATGTCCTGACAAATACAGCTCTAATTCCTTGCCCGATTGATTAGTTTGCTTCTTGAGATTTCCGATAATTTCTTGTGGATTTGCGCCTTTAGTCCAAATAACCAAACGATCTGCTTCAATATCAACCAAGCCAATCCCTGTAACATCCTTGACATTCATGATAACACCACCCGAAACAATTACCGCTTGCTCACCATTTGCCAAAGGCTCCATCCTGATATTGAACCCAGATGAACCACGCGGAGAAACGCTATACTGGCGAGCAGGTGTATCTATTCCTGATGCTGTAATTGGTAAGGCAATACCACCAGGAATTCCAATAGGCGGAGTAACTTGAACCGTGCCAGGAAGTGGATTCTGCAAACCCGGGGCAGGATTAACGGGAACAACCCCTGGATTATTCTGATAAGAAGTTGTGACTAGTGCAGGGGCAATCGGAGCAACAACCGGCAAAGCAATCTCGGGAGCATTTTCCTGAGGAAGCTGTGATACCGGCTTAGGCTTTTCTTCACTTGGCTTGGCTGGAGGAATCACTTTATCGGGGATAATCTTTTGTGATTTTTGCTGCTCAGCAACAGCTTTAGCTTTACCTTCCTGAGCTGCTTTAAAAAGCGGATCTACAGAACAATCTTTTTGTTCAACTTTACTTTTAACTGCATTAAAACGAAACTCTCCTCGAGTCGCCAAATCAATAAAAGCAGTTTTGGCATTTCGCACCTCAGCGGAACTATCTATTTTGACATTCCCATCCACATACATACCAAGTTCCCAAATACCACGCATTTTGTAGGATTCGATATCAGCCACAATCAATGCTTGATCCCCTCGGATTTGCAAAACACTTTGCTCGAGGAAGACATGACCTTTTAACAACAAATAATACTTAGATTTATCCGACCAAGAAGAAATAGAATCGGCATCGACTCGAATAGGCTTTGAATCACCTGGGATTTTGCGTTGAAAAGAAGCGAAAGGTTCAATTTGAGCCGAAGTCTTACCTTGAGCTGTTTTTTTATCAGGTGCAATAACCTGAAATGCCTGCAACTGCCCAAAGCAGTAAAGAACAGCAAGCAAAAAAGCAGAAAACAGCAAGTAAGGCTTTTTTCGCAACAACACTTAAATCAGCCTCCCCCGAGATATCGCAAACGCAAGGCAATCCGAATCTACCGAAAAAATACTCTGCGTGGAGGGCTTAATAACTTGGAAAAGAAAAGATGGCAAGCTCAAAAGTAAAAGAAAAAAGCTAGGAGCAAGAACATCACCCCTAGCCATTCAACCTATTATACCAAGACCTAATTATCGATCCCGATTACTTCTCCCTCTGCGGAAAGGGGCTTCACCTTGAGGCCCCCGATCTGAATTGGAAGGAATAAATCGCCCACCCCTGCGCAATGGTGGCGGTTCAGGAAGAGGATGAATTTTAAGCTCGTTACCATTGGCATCAACACAAAAAACTTCGAGCAATTCAGGGGGCACACCAATTTCGCCTCGAACAGAAATGCCCACCTTAGCCTCGTCCTCGAGTTTGCCCAGCTCTTTTCTTTTATTATTTAAAAGATAGTCAGCGGTTTCTGCAGCCACGCGTACTCGAACCGTAGCAACGGCTTCTTTAAAGGCCGCAAGTTGAACCAAACGCATAACTTCAATCCCCATACTTTCACTTGTTTTAACTTGAGCCATGCCTTTGCAATAAGGGCAATCATGGTAGACACTGCGCTTAAGCGAAGGCCTGATTCTTTGCCTAGTCATTTCGATAATGCCAAAAGGTGAAATCCTAAGGATTTTGGTTTTAGCACGATCCCGCATAACATTATCCCGCATGGCATTTTCAACAGCCCTACGGTGTTTTTCGTCACGCATGTCAATAAAGTCATTGACAATAACGCCCCCAAGATCTCGAAGCCGAAGTTGCCTGGTGATCTCTCGAGCCGCCTGCATATTCATACGAAAAGCAGTATCTTCAGCGTTACTTTCAGATCTAAAATTCCCACTATTAACATCAATTGCAACCAAGGCCTCGGTTTGTTCGATGACAATAGATCCACCCATAGGAAGGGGGATTTTTTTCATTTGAATTTTGGCGAGTTCTTCCTCAATCGCATAGTGATGAAACAAAGGCCTTTTGTTATCGTGAAATTTAACCCTATCAGCAAATCTAGGCATTACAAACTGCAAGAATTCCTGTGCGTGCTCAAATGCAGTTTTCTCATCCACAACAATTTCGTCTATATCACTAGTAAAGGTATCGCGTATGGTACGGGTGACCATGTCGCTTTCTTCGTATATGCCCGCAGGACCTTTTACCTTTACAATACGCTTAGCAACAACCTGCCACAGCCTTGCAAGATAAGCCAGGTCTCGCTGAAGTTCGGTTTTATTACGATCAATTCCAGCGGTACGAATAATAAACCCAACACCTTTAGGTGGTTTAAGGTCTACAAAAATATCTTTAAGCCTTCTGCGCTGATCTTCATCAGTAATTTTTCTTGAAACGCCAACCCGATGCAATCCAGGCATAAGAACCAAATACCTGCCAGCAATACTAATATAGGTGCTAAGCGTGGGGCCTTTGTTGCCAATGCCATCTTTAATTACCTGAACAAGAACTTCCTGCCCCTTCTTGAAAATCTCCTGAATCATAGGTTTGGGATTACCCAAAAGCCTTCCACCTCTGGAGTTACCTCGCATCGGTTTTCCGCTACTTCTACCCTGATCGCGAGCGCCTTCCCTAGAACCGGAAGAATAGCCACCACCCGAAGGTCTGCGTTGATTTCCTCCTCGGCTACCACCACGGCTACGATTATCCCCACCGCGTTGATCGCGCTGTGGACCGCGAGAATCACGCTGCCCGCGGGAGTCGCGAGACTGGGGATCTTGGCCGTCTTCATCCTGATTATCGTCATCCTGTTCAACATTTTCATCTGCGTCAAATGATTGGTCAGCATCTTGCGTATCCGCTTCCACATCATCATCAAAGTTATCATTTGGGGCAAGAGGTTGCTGATTTTGCTGAAAAACAGGTTCATCGAATGAATCAGATTTATCAGGAGAAGATTTATGAGCGGGTGGATTGGACCGAGCTGGCCTCGAGAAAAGTAGATCATCATTTTCGGTTTCTCCCGGCCCATCGGAATCAGAATCCCCATCGCTTGTGATTCTATTCGCAGAAGGCATCACCGGAGGAGTATCGTTATCATCGGGCCCAAAATCATCTTCATCATCAGACAAGCCAGCACCAAAAGTAACTGAGTCATCTGAATTCGAACTAATCGAAGAATCCGAATCATGGTCTACAAAATCACTTCTGTTTTCAAATGCAAGATCATCTTGCTCTTCAAATAACTCTCCGCCAAATTCAGGGGCATTGGATACGGGAAGTTGCTCTTCCAAAGGCAAGTTTTCAACATCTGGAATATTGCCCTTTTCAAAGGGCTTGCTTCGTGCCCCACGGCCTGAACCGTCATTGGAGCCTCCACTATTAGAACTCCCACGCCTTGGCCTGCGATCTTCGCGCTCTTCATTATTAGAGCCTCCACCATTGGAACTCCCACGCCTAGGCCTTCGATCTTCGCGCTCTTCGTCTTCGTTATCTTCTTTGAATCCATCAAGATGCTTGTAATAGGTTGGCTCGACATCGGAAACATGCAAGAAACCATTGCGACCAATACCAAAATCAACAAAGGCAGCCTGTATACTGGGTTCAATATTTACGATCTTTCCTTTATAAATATTTCCCACATAACTTTCATGAGTATTTCTCTCAACATAAAGCTCTTCGAGGATACCATTTTCCAGAATTGCAATGCGGCACTCTTCGGGCTGCAAAACATTAATCAACATAACTTTTTTCATCAGATTCTAAGCCTTTCGTTTTCAAATTAAAATTCGGGATTCAACCCCAACTGCTCCAAAGGGGAATCAGTGAGGTTCTGGGCATCAAGGCCCAACAAGGAAAATATTTCAGAAGGCTTCACTGTTCCTTTGTCAGTAAGCTGAAGCCTCGCAGATGATTGATCATGAAAAAAAATGGTCGAATGAAGACCTTGGCGAATGCTGCAATTATGTTTCCCTGCGCTATGAAAAAAGCAAAGGGAAGGTTTTGCAAACACAAACGTTTTATCAAGGGCGTTTTTTTTAATGTAGCCATCATTAATATTTAAATTCTTAGCTACAAAATTAGATTGCAAAGAGAGAGGCTTAACAACCTTAGATTGAAGAGCAAAGTGCTTTAAAATACCTTGACAGCGTAAAGGATTGAAATCATTTTGATTTAGCGAACGAGTAGTAACTTTAAAAAAGTTTTTCTGCTGGCTCGCTAGGGGTAAAGAAATCCCCAGTAATAAGTTCATGCAAAATATTTCCGCACAAGGCGGGAATAAACATTGCAGAAGCTGAAGTAATCCAGAGTTTCTGCACCGTCAGCATTAATCTGCCTGAAAATCATCGTCCATTAAGAAAACAGTATCTGCCTAAAATCTTTATTAACAAAATCTTGATGCTCTTGAGGCAAATAGAAGGTTTCCTTGGTACAAACTCATTGCTTGTTTAATACATCAATGAGTCAGGCAAAAGCTTCCGGGTCTGTTCCCGCAAATAATTGTTTACATCACGCGCAGTCTGTTGGCGCATAGCTTCTTTGGCAACATTTTCAGCATCTTTAAGGTTCACCATCCGGATAAATTGCTTTATCTCCGGTATACTATGCGGTGAAACACTTAACTGCCTAATTCCTAAGCCAAGAAACAACATTGTATATATCAGGTCTCCACTCATCTCGCCACACACATTCAAGGCAACATTGGAGTGTTTCGCAGCCTTAACAACCATTTCAATCAACCGTAAAACGGCAGGATCTCCTGGGTTGTATAACGAGGCAACATCCTCGTTGGACCTATCTGCTGCTAAAGTGTACTGTACCAAATCATTTGTGCCAATGGAAAAGAAACTCACTTCTTTTGCCATTAATTCTGAAAGAATGGCAGCAGAAGGAACTTCAATCATGGTTCCAATGGGAATATCTTTATTAAAGGGTACTTTTTCCTCAAAAAGGTCTTCTTTGACCTCCGAAACGATCATTTTAGCCTGTCGAAGCTCTAAAACCGTTGAAATCATAGGAAAAAGTAACTGAATATTTCCATAAACACTAGCGCGCAAAATCGCCCGAAGTTGGGTTTTAAATAAGCCAATATTTCTAAGGCAAAGCCTGATACTTCGAAGACCAAGGAACGGGTTCTTTTCGGGGATGTGCAAATTAGAAAAAGCAGCCAATTTATCGCCACCTAAGTCCAAAGTCCGGATCACGACCGGCCTATCCTTCCCCATGGCTTGAACCACTTCTTTGTAAGCCTCAAATTGCTCATCTTCGGTTGGAACAGCATCTTTTCCCATGAAAAGAAATTCCGTTCGATAAAGACCTATTCCCTGCGCCCCTTTATCAAGACAATGCTTGGTTTCATGTGGAAACTCAATATTTCCGAGCAACTTAACCTCAACACCATCCTGAGTAATTGCAGGAAGATCACGAAGGCTTTCAAGGGAGGCATCTAGCGATACTATGTCCGTCTGGGTTTTTTGGTACCTTCGCAAGGTTTCAGCATCGGGGTCAATGATAAGGAGGCCGGCATTACCATCCACGATTACAATATCACCGCCAGTCACTTCGGAAATAAATTTCCCCAAGCCAACAACAGCTGGTATTTCAAGGGCACCAGCCAGAATAGAGGTGTGACTTGTCCTACCACCCGCCTCCGTCGCAAAAGCATGCACCAACTTGGTGTTTAACTTTGCAGTCTCACTGGGGGAAAGATCATGTGCAAGAATAACGACAGGCTCACTCAAGGAATTAAGCCCTTCCTTGCGTTGCCCGATCAACTTTCCAAGAATTTGTTTTTCAATGTCAAATAGGTCTGTGGCGCGCGATGCCATTCTTGCATCAGGAAGACTTTGTATTTCTTTAATATGCTTGCGCATTACCAGACTAAGTGCATATTCTGCGGTAAAGAATTTTTTCGAAATCAGTGATTCAATTTCGCCAAGAAGAAATGGATCTTCAATCATCTGGGCATGAGCGCCCAATATAGCACCGTACTGAGTACCAACTTTAGTTGCAATTATAGCTTGATTTGAGCGTACCTCGATTGCTGCGTCTCGAATACCAATCTTAAGCCGTTCAAATTCGTCAACCACTTCAGAAGCACTGATCGACCTTTGGGGAATCAAATACCCTTCGGTGTCAAGCAACAAAGCAGGGCCTATAACAACCCCTGGATAAACCGGTATTCCTCGATAAACTTCCATCAGCACCTTGTTCCAAACAAATAAACAACATCAATCCAAAACAGAAACATCTTCCTCTGCGAGAACTTTTTCAAGTTCTTGCAAAGCCAAATGGGAGTCAGATCCAAAAACTTCGAGAGTCACTTCGCTATCTTCACCTGCAGCAACAAGCATAAGTTCGAACATGCTTTTGCCGTTAAAAACCTGACCTTCCCAAGTCAGTTTAACTTCAGAAGCAAAACGGGATGCAGCCTCAACAAATGCAGCTTTAGGCCGCATATGAAACCCATTTGGGTTTTTAATTTTAACAACTCTTTTCAGAAGTTCATGGCTCGCATCTTCCACCAAAAGATCTCCAATAATTTCCGCAACCAAAACTGCCAAACTACATTTTTGAGTACTGATTCATCTGCTCAAACAACTGATCGGCAGTGGTACAGGCCCTTAAAGCCTTCACCAAAGGATCATCGCGAAGTACTCTCGAAACAGTTTCAAGAGCTCGCAAATGGACTACAGGTTGATCGACAGGCGAAATTATCAGCACAAACACGAAGACTGGTTCTCCATCTCTGCTGCCAAAACTAACCCCAGAAGGAGAAATACCCAAAACCCCAACCAATTTGTCTACGCCACTGTATTTCGTATGAGGAATGGCAATCCCATCACCAATACCAGTTGAACCTAACAATTCTCGTTTTAGCACGGCTTTGATTATGTCTTCAACATCCACATCCTTAAAGCAACCATTGCGACAGAGGCTTTCTAAAAGCTCTCGAATCACGCCTTCTTTATCGGTGGCATTAAGTTCTGGAACAATGGCAGAACGCACTATGAAGTCCGACATTCGCATTTTGATTCACCATCCCTCTCATCTAAAATGCAATATTTAAAGCGATTTGGGAAGTTCACCCATTGGCGGTGTTTTACGATGGTCTTGTATCTTTTCCTTATACTTCCGAATCTGATGCTCAACCTTATCGATCACTAAATCCACAGCCGTGTATAGGTCTGGGTTTTCTTCCTTAGCAAAAAAATCATGTTTATGCTCGGCATTAACAGCAAGTTCAACCACTTTCATATCTTTTTGATGATCTAATGTTACTTCAATCATGGATATACGGGCAAAAAAATGGAGAAGTTTCCCTGCTTTTTCTTGGATATGCTTTTGAACTTCCTCACTAACATGGCCATGTCGAGTCGAAATTTTAATTTGCACAATGATTCTCCTAGGTTCAGAGTTGCCCAATTCTCTAGTATGCGGGCTTTCATAAAAGCTCAGCCTATTCAACTTACATTCTAAGCCATCTTATTGCGAAACCGCTTACAATTCAATTCATAACAATATAAACAAAGAAACTCTTTCCTCAAATCGGGAAGAAAGAGTTTCATCTTTACCACCTTATCTTAAACCAATAAAAGACAAAAGCATCAACTTCGACATGCGGAATTATTAAGATTTACCCAATTACCATTTTCCGTTGAACTAGAAACACATCTGGTAATGAAGTTCATACCATCCACCCCATCATAAACATTGGGATAAAGCGTGTTCTTTCCTGCAAATTTCTCACCGTTCAATTTGCGTATAATATCATCGTAAGTTGCATTATAAATGTTGGCAAATGCCTCTAAAAAAGCTTCTGGATGGCCACTAGGAAGCCTACACGAGGCTTTCGCCATATCTCCCATAAACGGGGCATTTGGATCCCGTGTAAACAAACGATGCGGCTGACCGTTTGTTCTTACCCACATTTTATTTGGCTCTTCCTGGTGCCACTCTAACGAGCCTTTCGTTCCGTCAACTTCGATGAAAAGATCGTTTTCACGACCATGTGATATCTGGGAAGCCGTTACGGTTCCCAAGGCACCATTCTGAAAACGAATCACAGCAGTGCCATAATCATCCAAAGCCCGGCCAGCTTCAAATACTTTTAAATGGCAGGAAATCTGCATGGGCAAAAGGCCAGTCATATAGCGTGCAAGGTTATAGGCGTGAGTTGCGATATCACCAAAACAACCAGATGCTCCAGATTTTGTAGGGTCAGTCCGCCAACCAGCCTGCTTCTGGCCAGAAACTTCCAACCGGGTTCGAAGCCATCCCTGAATATAAAAAGCCCGAATAGCATTTATCTCACCTAATTCACCAGAAAGTATCATTTCTCGAGCTTGGCGAACTAGGGGATAGCCCGTGTAATTATGAGTCAAAGCAAATACCACATTCGACTTCTCCACTACCTTAACCAACTCTTCCGCTTGCGGCAGATCAAAAGTCATAGGCTTATCACAAATCACATTAATGCCAGCCTCCGCAAAGCTTTTTGCAATTTCAAAATGAGTATGATTAGGGGTAGCAATTGAAACAAAATCGATTCTCTGGCCAACAGGTAAGGCCAACTCTTTTGAAATCATTTCCTGGTAAGAACCGTAGGCCCTTTCAGGCTTGATATCGTAAACGGAAGCAGAATCTTTGGCTCGCTCAGGATTCGAAGATAAAGCACCCGCAACAAGTGAGGCCCTATTATCCAAAACACCAGCAATACTGTGGACTTTGCCAATAAATGAACCTTGACCGCCACCCACAAGCCCCATGTTTAATTTTCTGTTCAATGGTCCATTCATAACTACTTCCTTAGTTTAAAGTTCATGTCGATGCATTAGCACATTTGCATATCTTGCGATTTTCAGATGCGACTTGCAACAGTGGATTTACCTCTTTTCGAGGAATTTCTCAAACAGATTTTTTGTAATTTTCTGCACCCTCTCATCAGGGCCCTGCGGCCTGCCATGATGCGAAATCGGAGGCATGTGACCTGGTGGTTGGGTTAACCCCTGTGCCCAGAAAATAGTGGAAGCATTGAATACAAGGTTACCGTTTGGCCCCGGATAAATCGTGGAAGTGTAATGCGATTCCACATCATTTCCAGTATAGGTCGGGCCTTCTGCTATCACTTCCAGCCCAGTGATTGATGCTGGTTCACCATGGAACTCCCAACCCACTAAGCCTGAAATTTTATCCCCTTTTTTCATTCCAGTACCATTAAAGAGCCAGTGCTCTGGCTTGGTTACAATCCAATCACCAGAACCATTAAAAGGGGTTACTGTCTGGGCACCAATAAGCGTGGACTCATTTGGGCCATCAAGATTTAAATCAACCATGAAAGGTTTTTCTTTGGGCCTGACCCCGCCGTACCTTCCTGCACGAGTCAAAGTTCTGTTTGCAACATTCTTCGAAGATGCAGAGTAGGGGGTTACAAAGCAAACAGAATTCCCGGAAAGAAAAGCTGCATGAACACCTTTATTCACGGCATTTTTGACGTTGTTAAATTGTTCCAAGCTCCAATATTCATCATGCCCTACAGAAAGGAAAGCCTTAACACGGTGCAACTCATCAGCATTAGAATGAACATCTGAATTTGAACAGTAAGTAAGA
>Ga0209358_10000425_pt1 | contig 37154 bp, 33 predicted proteins | sample LauGreFa1BDMLBSN_2_FD_187574 | JGI IMG/M metagenome (GOLD analysis project Ga0209358, IMG submission 187574) | Freshwater lake microbial communities from Lake Michigan, USA - Fa13.BD.MLB.SN (SPAdes) (version 2) | ecosystem: Environmental > Aquatic > Freshwater > Lake | place: Lake Michigan, USA... | reverse complement strand
TAAATATAAATTTACCAAAAAAAATAAATTAAATATTAAAATTCATACCAAAAAAGGAGGAACAAAAAGACATAAAAATAAATTATAAAAACTATAAAAAATAAACAAAGATTACAACTTAGAATTTACTATACTATAACTATATAGTATATCAATGCTATTCCGAACTATAGAACATTATGAATTTGAAATGACAAATGAGCCAATAAAAGAAGAAAATGAATGTTTCATTTGTTATGAATTATCTATAGAAAATGAAACAATGCCTATAGAATTATATAAGCAATCCGATTATATAAAAATGTGTTTTTGTAATGGTTGGATTCATAAAAAATGTTTACACTATTGGTATCAAACATCTGGAAATTGTCCCATTTGTAGAAAATTGATTGAAAAAAAACCTTCTATTGTAGAAAGTTTAAAACAAGACACCATATTTATTGTATTTCCATTATTTATTATTAAAAATGCATACAAATTGTCTAGATTTTTAACATTGTTTGCACTTTTTTATTATACAATAGATTTTTATTTGAATATATTACATAGTAAAAACACATATCACCATTCATGTATTATTTATGAAAGTTCATGTGTATTATATGAGCTAGGTATTGCAACCCCAGAAAATACGGATTAGAACAAAATATGTTACATTTCATTTTTACTCATTATATATCTTACAATGAGTAAAAACACGACATTCAATATAAAATATATCGCACAAATAGGCAACTCTTTAGGTGAAGACGCTATAGTTCGTTATGATGATACTTATAGTAGTCTAAAATGAACCCCATGTGCTATAATTAAATGGCGACACCAATATTTCATCTACTTTATTTTTCCAGTAATCTACTCTTTTTTGGAACGCAATGTCCTTGGCCGATTCTGGGTATGGAGTAGCAGTTTTCATTAACTCTTCTTCTTCATTTGTTATTTTTGGTTTATAACCATAACAATTTACACCAAATTTGACATTCGGATTTGCTATATATCCTCCATTTATTCCTGCTCTACCACAATCGTTTTCATGTCCAGGTATTTTTTGTAAATTATTATAGGTTTTTTTTTGAGTTGGAAACAATGCTAACTGATTCGCTGACCAGCCATAATTGCACCACTCGGCTCCATTATTATAGGCTTGTTCTATTTGGTCATATGATGCTAAATCAGAACCATATGCTTTACATAATGCTTTGGCGTTTTCATAATTATAATAATTTCCTGGTATGTTAAACACTTGTTTTTTAATTCTGATTTCAGGAACAGGTGCTGGTTGGTATGTGCTTTGGTCCACAACAATATCAACTGATGTTTTAGGTGTAAATAGTCCTTGAATATACGCTGTTACGTTAATACTAAAAAAATATTGAAATGCGTTAATAACAATTAGAAAAACTAATATAGCAATAATAATTACTCCTATTATAGTAGAGCCTTTATCCGAACTACCACTTTGGCTATTTCCTAAACTAGACGAATCGCCGCCAACAGATGAAAATACATAATATGAAATGATGATTATTAATAAGATAACGAAAACCATCGGATTTAAAATGTAACTATTTAAATAATTATACATATGGACTGGGTCAGTTGTTGATGTTGTATTTACTACTTCCATTTCTAATATATAAATAGCTATAAAAAATATAATTATAATATATTGTCTAAAAATTCATTGAAAAATCGTTGGATTATGTTGGATTATTATATTATATCGTCTTTTTTCTATAAAATAACACATATGCTTTTGGAGAAATTATGGATTCTGTTAAACCTACCTCAGCTACATTTGTGTCATTAAAATGATACCATTTTCCATTTGCATTTTTAACATAACATGTATAATGACCGCCCATTACACCTCCATTATGATTGCAAACGCCATATAATTCGTATTTATACATTTCTTTTTTATATCCAATTACATAATTAGACAAGTCTAAATCAAATGGAAATTGAATAAGAATTTGGTTTTTTTGAAAGCGGTTATTAAATCTTTTAAAATCTATTACTAAAATATTTGGAAAAGACCAAAACTGAATTTTTTTCCTAATATTTATTCGCTCTTTGGTAGCTTCGTTATACCAACCATTGTCACCTTCTAATACTTCTCCCTCTACGTAATGATTAAAACAATCGATGAGTGTTGGAGTCTTGTTATCAGGAGGTATAGGTAAATCAATCATAAAATACGGCTCAGGTGTTATATTCATTTGTTTTCCTGTTTCCAAATGAGTAATTTCCGAAACATGCACGGCATAAAATAAATTCCACACTTCAGAATACTCTTTGGAATACATATTTTTTATCATTTCAAAACATTGAATCGCAATTTTATCTGTTTCGTTTTGTGGGTTCCCAGAAATAGTCATTTTAATTTCTCTACATAATGCGGTGTGAAAACAATCAATTAAAAACAAAAGAAATTCTGGTAGGTCATTTTGTGAATACCCAGTAAAGATTCCCACTCCCTTTATTTGTGCTACTTTTTGAATCGTTTTAATAAATTTACCAGGTGATACAAGACAGTTTGAATTCCACATAATTTTTCGCAAGTTATCCCATTCTAATACTAATGCCGAATCGCATTTATTTTTTAATTTCCTTTTATAAGTGTCTTCTTCTAGAAAATTATTAAATTCATATGTATGAGACAAAACTTGTATACACGAATTTACGAAACAAGTGTTTCCAAGATTAGCAAGCCCACTTAATCCATTATTTTTATATTTTTCAAAATTCATAATTATAACCTATTAATTATAATAGAGTAATACATTTAAACAGATTTTTTATATATTATATTATAATACATATTATGAGTAACCATTCGAGAGAATACAATATAAGTAATGAGAACTTGTTGCTTATAGGTATATTGAACAGTATGTATAATGATAATATAAGACAAATAAATAATTTATCAGAGTCAATACATTTATTAAATGAGACGAATACTGAAATTCGTAATTTATTGACACAAATATTGTATACGAACACGACTACGAATAGGCGCAACCAATTTTATAGACCAAATTCGTCCAGATTAAATAGTTTTAGACAACAACCCATTATCGCGCCAACACATATGCGACCTAATGTAAGAAGGGTTACCGCAAATACAGGGTTTTATGATTTCCTAACAAACGAGAGTCATAGTGAAAATGACAATGAAAACGGCAATGTTTATAGAAGTAGAAATGAAGCAACAAATGTAAATAGAACAAATTTAAATGTAAATAGAAATACCGATGTCTCTCAATTTTGGCAAAATTTTTTTCAACCTATAGCCATTTTTCCTACACAAACGCAAATCGAAACGGCTACTAGAACGGTTCAATATGGGGATATTGTTTCTCCTATAAATAGAGCGTGTCCTATATCACTTGAAAATTTCAATGACACTGATATTGTAAGTGTTATTCGGTTTTGCGGTCACATATTTAGGAGGGATGAATTGAATACTTGGTTTAGGACAAATTGCAGATGTCCAGTGTGTAGATATGATATTCGAAATTATCAACCAAATATTTATACAGAAACACCAGACAATCAAACTGAATCGCGTGAATCTAATAATTCAGAAAATGTAGAAACCCAAGATGCACAAACAAATATTGAGGAAACGAATCAACCATTGTCATCTATTCGAGACGGAAATACGTCAAACTCTTCGATAGTTTTCGATATTTATTTTGACAATAATATTTTTCGTGACATATCAGGCAATTTTGCAACCAATAATACCACAGATATTTCGTTACTATCTTCTCTCCTGAATAATGCTCTAAATAATGGTAGACCGTTCCGGTAAATATTATTGTAAATTACATAAAGATAAAATTGATATAATTATTATGATGGTTAGACATCGTAATAATATAAAGGAGACAGATATGACAAATGAAGAAATTCATGAACAGCAAGACAAAGAATTATGTAAACAATCAACATTCACTTTTGATTATTTATTGCCAGATTTTTGCAGTAAAATGAATTTATATGGTTCTGCTGTATACAATTCAGTTGTTATCATAATAAATATTGCAGGGATATACGTTGCATGGATTTTGTTACACTATATAGCGTCACAATGTTATATCACATTTTGTGTTCCAAATACAGTTTATGGATTCGTAATGTCGCCATTTTTGGCACCAGCGCCTCACTGTCAAGGACTACGATGGGCTATATATAATGGTGCAAATGTTATTGGAAATATGTGGATTGTTTTAGGAACGTGGTTATGTTGTCATGTATTGCGCCTCCCAGAAAAGTAATTTAGTTATATAAAATATTTTGCAAGTGTGCAAACGATAACAGGTTTCAATAAATAAAAAATATATAGAATATTTATAATATAATTTAAAATAATATAAAAACAAGATAGTAATTACTATTATAATGACAATGTGCAATAGAAACGGAAATAGATGGTCGATTAGAGAAATTTTATCCTTACAAAGAGAGTATGAATTATTAGATTTGAGTGTTCAACAAATGGCTTCACTTCATGAGCGAACCGAAAGAGCGATTTTATGTAAATTAGAAGCGGAAGGTTTTATTAGTTCATGGGATGATGTAAAAGGTTTTGACTCTAAGAAATATCAAGACATTTGTTCAGGAGCAATTGATGAAGAGTGTAGCGAAGAAGCTTGTGACGCAGGAGATGATTCTGATTATGTAGATGAAGGTACTTATTCAGATGACGAGAGTGAAGTAGATAAACTTACCGAACGTGTATGGAATTTAGAGACTAGTGTAAAAGACATTGGAACTATGGTATCAAAAATGTTCAACAGTTGGGTTTCAAAAAAATCTACCAAAAGAGAACCATTACGAAAATATTAGACAAAATAATATAAATAAAATATAATAATATAAATAAAATATAATAATAATAATATAATAATAATAATATAATAATAATATGAATATTATATTATTTGATAAAGTATGTCTATATAATGAATATAAAGATGAAACAATTATATACGGTCAATATAAATCAAGAATAACACAAATTGATATAGAAAAGGTGATATTTTCGGCAGTTTTTAATAATGCTAGGCGAGATTTTTATATAAAAATTAAGGGCAAAATTTCTAATATTGAAACCATTATTTTTAAGAACGAAGCACATGAATTAAAACTTACAAATATTACTCTATGTTTCCCTTTTGAAAATTGCGATTTAATTTTAGACAAAAAATCTGCGATTATTAGTACCATATGTAAAAATTATTCGCATAGATTAGATGAATGGATACAATATAATTTGAAATTAGGGTTTTCAGGTATTGTTGTATTTAATAATGATGAAAATAAGTCAAACAATATAAATGAATCGTTAGAAAATTGTGTATTAGATTCGTCAATTGATGAAATATGTAGAAAGTATAAAGGTAAAGTATGGGTTGTAAATTATCCATATTCACCATTAAAAGATGAAGATTGGAACACAATACAAAGAATTTCTTTGCATATTGGCGTAAACGCATTTAGAAACAAATGTAGAAATATAGCATTGATAGATGCAGACGAATTTATTTATATACCTAAAAATCCAAAAATGGGTATAGAACAATTTCTAGAAAGTTATAGCACAATAACTATAAGAAGTAATATTTTAACAAATCAAAACAACGATGATCTACTCAATAATAATATATTACAACTGGCTAAATATGTAGGTGAAGATAAATATACTAAAACAATTTTACATACAGATAAAATTACGGAAAATGAGTTTATAAATACACCGCATCAACATAGGGCTCAACAAATACTTCCTAAGGAAGAAATAATACACTATCATTGTTGGATGAACAATAGATATAGATATAATAATTCTATGCCAAAAATAGATTTTCTACATTTCGAATAACAAAATGAAAATTTTATTCAAAAACAAAAAATAACGAAATAAAAAATTGTATTGATGCAAATACAATTTTTTATTACTAGTAAAAGGAATATGCGAATACTTATTTTACGGTAGCGAATTTCATAATACTTTGATTACCGTTTTTTTGATTATTTGTTTCCCTTAAGTATGCATCAAATAAAAGCGCCTTTATTTCTTTACACCGCAAATCTTCCACTTTTTCGTGATATTTTTCAGAATCATTACCATATTCTTTGCGCAAATTTTCTATATTTCTTTTAAATTTCATTAACTGTGGCGTGTTTTTCTTGCTTTCCCATATTTTTTCCAGAACCAGTGCAAATACTTGCTGAACTGGTTTCATAATTTGATTGGTAATATAAAAGGAATAATCTATTTTTAGTTTATTTTCTAAAATAAATGTCGGCGTCTCTATTTTCTCCCCTTGCAGTGCCTTTTTGTCTTTGGTGGAAATATATACAAAAGGAATTCTATCACCTGGTCCTGGTTTATTACCTGGGTCACGTGCAGTGATTCTATCTGCTAACACTTTGTGAGCGATGGATTGCGGATTTTTGTATCCAGACCGCAGTGATTTTGTAATAATAAGTTTATCCATGGCATACTTTTCTTCAACTATATTTTGCAAACACGATTTTAAGAAATCAATAGCCTCTTGAATATTTTGTTTCTTCATTAATATATCAATAATACCTCCATAAATATCCTTGACGATTGGCGCATTATCACGCCGTTTTAATACAATACCCATCTCTTTACGTTTGCCTTTATTGGGGTCGGTCTCATAAAGCATACCCACATATCTTTTCTTAGACAATAAACAAAACGGCATGAATGTTTTTTCATACTCTAAATCATGCGGACCTTTTAAGAATTTAGAAGCTAAATGTCCTGCTTCTTGTGCAATTTCAATCGTAATTTCAAGCGCTTCTTTGCCTCGAATCGGTTTACCGTCTGGGGTTTGTAAATTAAACGTAAAGAATACTGAGTCAGTATTATGCACAATTATATTTCCTATTCCAGCGGCGAAATGATGGTTTTCAGTTGTTAAATCATATACATAACCTTGGTATGAAATTTCACCCATTTTTTTTATAGCAAACGCATTTTTTCTTTGTTTTCCCCTAGTCATAGTGATTCTGTATATATTCGGTTTATCATTTCTAGTGTTAATTGATGTAGAATAACCTAGACTAGCGCCCAACCAACAAATATAGGACGCGCTAATCTGATTCTTTTGGTCGATTCTAGTATACCCATTTTTGTCCTTGTCTCCATCTGCATCGTATAATCCATCAAAGAATGATTGTCTAATATTAATGTTTGAATTTATTATTTCATTAGGAATTATTTTAGATTTATTATAATATAATTTTTTTCTGTATAATTTTACAAATTCAACAATAGAGCCATATTTATTGCTTCTAGGAGATATTTTATAAACTCCTGAACTTTCCAATGTTGGCATTATAACCCAATCGAAATTAGTATAAACTTTTTTACATAAATTTAAATATTTGTTTATTATTTCTATTGATGCATTATTTAATGCCCAAGATGCTTTTTTGCCAGAAAGGCACTCGTATTCTCCACAACTACCATCACCAAAGAAGAAACCCATTATCCTTGCTTCATCTTCGCTAATGACATCGTTTGTATTTTCATTTAACGGCAGTGGATTATGCAATAACTCTGAACCTTCCTGTACGTCTTTTGGAGATATTTCGTTACCGCTAGGTAACAATAGGGAATGGTCGTCGGTTACATCGACACACCCTGTATGTGTTAAAATTCGCATCATTTTTTTATGAGGAGCCAATGTATGTCTTATTACTCTGTTTAATTTTGTCCATCCTTTTTCTGTCCATGTTTCAATGCCGTCTAATTCGCATACTTCTTTTTCTTGTTTACCTAGTTCTACACATTGAACCCATTTATTATTACCATATTTTTCTGCCAATTGTTCAATGGTTACTATATCAAATATTTTATTTCCCTCTTTTTGAAGTGCTGATACATATACAGGTGTATAATTGGCAACACTGTCGCCGTATATGTATTCCGCCTTGGTCAAAACTGGACCATATTTTTCCGTTTCACATATTTTATTTCCATAACACTCTTCGATTATTTTTTTGGCATACGTCAATAATTTACGACCTGTTGCGGTGGTGCATGCCGCAATATCTTTCTCATAAAATGTGCTGGTTTTGGCTCCACATTGTCCATAAAGTGAATTGGCTGTTACTTTATAACCTAATTGCCTCTGGTCTAATACATTTTTCATGAATTCGTCGGTTTGTTGTGGAATTAACTTTCTAGTATCTTTTCTAGCTTTTAATAATTCTTTTAAAATAGATGGCATAATTCCTTCCGCTTCACCATTTTTATCTAGTAACGGTTGTGCAAAACGACACATTTTATAACCATTTAAAACTTTTTCAGCGGCAGCTTTGGGGTTCTTTCGTCGATATACATAAGTGTCATATTTAATATCTACGTATTCATAACCTGGCAAGTTATCATAAATATACACGCCGTTTTCGTCTTTTTCACCCCATTCCTCAATCAAATTTCCTGCTAAATCATATTCTAATGTCCACACCTTCGTGTCATGTGAAAGATTTTCACTAATCATTGAACTCGGATATAAAGAAGCATAATCGACACATGCAACTGGATTGTCTAGATATAAATCGCATTTAGGGTCTAATACGATAGCACCCTCATAACCCTCATCTAAATCCCCCTTTTCTATTACAGGCATTAACGTCTTTTTCTCGCGACATTTTTTCGCCACATAACTCGTTAATTTAATACCCTGACCACGCATAACAAGGAAATTTATAGGCACACTACAAATTTTCGCCATTTCAATAAACCCAGTAAGAATATCCGATTTATTAAACAAATAGTGCACTAGATTACAATCCTGAATACAGTATTTCGCTATGACCGCGCGGTCATCTGCAGTTCCATTTGTTTTCTTGAAAATTTCTTTAGGGGTAACATCATCCTTCGCCAAACACCACCTGACCTTTTTATTTATTATATCTGGATGTACGACAGCGTCAATGATAAACTTACCTTTGGACTTATCCACATAAGTAACTACATATTTGGCACCATCCGCATAATAATCTACTGAATGACCGATTTCTTCAAAATGAACATAACTGCCCACTAAAAGGCCTGTCATATTAGACGTTTTAATAATAGTTTGCTGTGACGATGCGGATGATGAATCACAATAGTCTTCTAATCCCTTTACAAAATCACCTATAAAATTACCAGCCACGTAATCCAATTTGTAGGATATTAAATTGGCTTCACGACGATAAAAGTTGTATAAATCTACCTGTAAACGACCATTCATCTTTATAAATCTCAAGTCGTGTTGACCACTTGCAATTTGCAATGTGCTTTCCTCGATTTTCCATTTACCGCTATCTTTATCTTTTACACCACAAATTTCGTCTTTGTTACGAGATAATTTTAAAAACTCTTCCACACAATTATTTTCTTCTGCACGATGAAACATAAACTGATAATCAAAACCAAATATATTATAACCAATAATAATATCAGGGTTTTCTTTTTGGACGAGTTTTTGCCACGCTAACAAGACATCGCGCTCTGTATTATAAGATTCAACGACCGAGTTTTCAATGGGCATATCTGAGCAACTATTTAAGACGATACAATGGTTAAAATGGGGGTCGGTATTGCCATAATTCATGAATGTTGAACCAATAAAGGTGCATTTATCGCCTTCCAATTTCGGAAATTTGGAATTTAATGATACATTTAATTCGCTCAGTTTACCTTCGCGTTCAAAGGTCTTATCGCAAATAATATCCACAATTGTGGCCTTTTTATTTGAATAGGTTTTTATATATTTGCGCTCTGAGCCGTCTTCTTCTTCCTCCATAGACATTCGCTCAAACAACGCCTCTAAAGTGTTTGCATTATTAAAATCATTGGTGGATTTTAAACTTCTAACTTGTGCGTCTAACCAGTTTTCGCACATTTGTTGCACATCTTCTTTAGACTTTGGCGGATTTTTGGGATACACCAAGTCAATTTGTTCCATTTGTTCATACCCAAATGCGGCCAAAATAATCCTTCGTAAAATATTTTTGCATAATTCATGAGTCAATTCCATTTTTAAAGTCTCGAAATATTCAATAATATTTGTAGCAAGCTTTTTATATGTTTTTATGGGAACTGGGAAATCACCGTGGCTACTGCTCGCTTCAATATCAAAACTCATTATTTTATAAGGCACTCTGGTTTCTTTTGTATTTAAAGGGATGATATTTTTATAATTGGTAGTTAGTTCAACATCGCAATTTACATTTTTTAGTTCGCCTGTATTTTCAAATACTGATTTTTTTGGTATAGCAATCCAACCAGACGGACTAATATCTTTTATATGGAAAAACCGCAATAAGGGCGGAATATTTGCTTCATATAATTTCATGTCTGTGTTGAGGAATCTATAACCGTTTTTTAATAAAGTATGACCATTATTGTAATCGGTATACCACAAATTTTTTGCTTTATTAAATGCGTTTAGATTGGCGAATTCAATAAATATAAATTTGTGGTCCTTACCACCATCGAAACCGTATAATTTTTTTCGTTTTACAATTTTGCATTCTGTAATGGTATCTTGATAAAATTTACCCATTTTTTCTTTTAAATGTGCAACGAATTCTTCCTTCATTTTTATCGTCCATTTATCGTTTACCATTACATAGAAGAATGGATGATACCCATCGGCGGTTAATGAATATGTTTTACCAGTTTCATCTACGCCGAACATTTGGATTCGAAAATTGTTGGTATCTCTATAAACGTTTTGTTCGTCGTCTGAAGAATCTAGGGAAGAATCCTTTGCATTATATACGTTAAAATCGAAAATTCTGAAAATGTGTTCCATTGTTAAGTTATTATAGTGATTTACATTTAATTCATTAAATAGAAATCAATTTTATATTTTTTATTTTTTTCGGCCATATTTACAGTATTGTTTTTGAGAGAAACCCTTGGGACGTCTACAATTTATGCTGCGCTTATATTTTAACGACCATTTTCTTGTGCGATTCTTTTTACCTGATTTGTTATGGTGTTTGTTTCTTCTCGTGCGTCTGCCTCCTTTAGAAGAAGGTTCTGATGTAGTTATGCTATTTTCGCCACTCTTGTTCTTCACCCATTCCACAAAGGAATCAATGGTGCGGTCCTTATTTTCTATATTACTGTCTTCATAATTTTCAACGGTTTTACCGCCATCACTAATAAATCGCATGGTTGGAAAACTTTGCGGTTTTGTTGCTAGGTTTTTTAAACCATCCGCCAAATTATTTTCTATTGCCGCAATAATAATATCATCTCTGTTTAAAAAATCCTTTGTTAAAACATGCTCCATTTTTTTCCATTCTGGACGTGTAGCATTACATGGTCCACAACCTTCCATGAAAATTAATATAAAAATTTTGTTTTTTTTATTACCTATATAATCGTCCAATAGTTCAACACGGTTTTTTCCTCCGTTTTTATAGCTGTTTTTATTTATTTCATCAAGATAAACCATTATATAATAAAAATAGAAAATAAATTATAACATTTTTATCCTTATATAATATAATATGACACTATTGACCTATTTATTTATATTAGTATTTTTAATTGGTTTATATTTTTACGCAAAAGGGAGTGACGATTCTAAATATTCAGAGGGTTTAACAAATAATTCTGCAAATGGTCCTAGATGTCCAAACTTGCTTATACAAAAAGGTTCGCGATTCTATTTATATAATTCCAAGTTAGCACAAGTTCCAGGAGTAAATCCCATCGAATTTGAAAATTTAGAAGATTATACGGAATTTTTAAATTGGCAAAGAAGTCAAAATATAAGATGTCCAGTATTATTTTTACAAGAGACATATGACGCGCAAGGCAATCGTGTTTATAAATCAAGACCCAGTGTGTCTGAACCACAAGCTGGTTTGCCTCCATCAGCTTCAGCGCCTATTGGTATCGCTTCACAAGTGCCTCCTATCATGGAAACGTCTTTAGAACCAGTAGGCGAAGAAGCTTATCCAAATCCAACCCTTTTAGTAGATGCGACTAGAAATGACCCACCATATAATCAAAACTCGTATCCTGCTTATGACCAAACTGATTATTATATTGGAACAACAACACCCTTGGATAAAATGAGTCCAACGTCTAAAGGTCAAGTAAGCCCTGACCCTATGGACCCCAATTGGGGTGGAGCAGCTTATACACAAGAATTAGTGGATAAGGGTTATTACAAAGAAAATGAAGTAAGCCTTTATATTCCATAAATCCATCTTACACTACACTACCTAGTAAAAATGTGGAGCCAAATTATAATTATTGCGAAATATATAATAATTATAATTTTATACGTTTTATTTGCTGGTATCTACAAATTTCATGACACTATTTAAAGCGGTTTTGGCTTGCTGCATTTGTCCCAATTTTTCCAATGAAGCACCAGGATTATTTGGGTCAATAGTTAGGGTTGTTTTCAACATCAAATTATTGATTAAATCATCTAAATTAAGTATTACGGTTTCGTAATCAGAACGATATTTACTAATTAAAAACGTGTCTTGTGATTTAATAGAGGCGGCTTTTATTGTTGCACCATAAGTGGCCGCATTTCCTGCAATACCATTACCACTGCCAGAGGATATTGTATTTCCTGAAGCATCCGTCATTCCTTCTCTATTACTAAAGTTGTAGTTGAAATTTCTAAATAACCAATATAAAAGTATACAAATACCAATAAATAAAAACAAATTCATCAATTCTTTCTTCATAATATATATTTTTATTTTTTCAGCAGAAATTTTACAATATTTGCTATACTTGTTTTATTTATTCGGCGTGTTTGTCCTTTTGCATTGGTTGATGTTATGTCCTTTAGACAATCATTGTTGTTTTCCAGTTCTTTTATTAAATTTTGTAGGGTTTTGAATTTTTCCATAATGGCCAATGATGTTACGCTGCTTATTCCTGGAATTTGACACAACATAATCTCTCCGATGTTTTCTGGGGTGATGTTTTCTTTTTTCACCTTTTTAATAACACTTACGTAGTCCTTGTCACTTTGTTCTTCTTTATTTGTGGCGGTTTCTTCTTTAGTGGTTTCTTCTTTTGCCTCGTTTGTTGTCGCTTCTTTAGTGGTTGATTCTTCATTCATGGATTGGGTTTCGACTACTATTGTTGGCTCATTTGTTACTTTACTGGTTTCTGGTGTCGTTCGTAAGGCATTATTATTTGTAAAAAATGCCTTCTTGGTGGGGTCTTTTTTTAATTTATAAGCCATATTACAAACGATAGTTGCGGTTTCTTCTAAAGAAAACGACCTGAATACCGAAAACCCCTTATAATAATTGAGTGAAAACATGGCTGAATACAATGTTAGTTTCTCTACGCGGTTGTCGGTTTTGAAACGATTTACTCGATTTACATCTCCTTCTATCAAATAAATAATATTGTGGTTGTGATGATTTAACCCATTTAGCCTATAAGATTGTTCTTCATAACGGCCGTCTTTGATGCTTGCCAGTAAATCCGTTACAGATTTTCTCTCTATAATCAATTTGTCTTCTTTATCGTCGCAAATAATAATGTCTCCTAGTGGCAATGTTTCGGATTTTATTATAATGTCCTTGAATATTGGAATGTTTGCGGTTAGTATATTTATTTGTTGCAAAAGGTCGTGTTCGCGTATATCAACTTTTATTATCATAAGTTATTTAATAATTTAATAATATCTTATTAAATCATTTTAGATTGTAAATATAAATCCACTTTTTAAAAAAGTGGAGCAAAACATTTTTACACTTCCACTTTTAAAAAAGTTGAGCAAAACATTGTGGAAGATTTTCGATACACTTTTGGAAAAGCGGTTTAACCCATGTTTCCACCAATTGTTGCACGATATCCAGTCTTTTGAGTTTGGACAGTTCTGTTTGGAATACAGAAAAGTGGCACTGACTGTGGTGCTCCCATTAACATAGGATTACTTGATAAAAACCAACCGACACGTGGAGCGGTGCCGCTTTTTTTGGCGCTGCCACCACATGTTGGTCTATTTGTAATTGATGCGGCGTTACGCGCTGCACGTCCACCCGAAAAATACACCATTATATATACTACAAAAATATTTTAATTTATTAAGAGTTTATGTTATTCTTTGTTTTCTTCTAAATATTTCCAAATAAATCCTCCAGATGTTTTGTTTATATTATGTATAACCGCCCAAATATTATTTTTGTGTATATTTACTTTTCTCGATGCTTCTGCAATTGATTTATGAACGTGTAATAAATTGTTATGTATGTCATATTGTCCAACGTTTCTTCCTATATTTTTATTTATCGTTATTTTTTTAGAAAAATCAATATTAGTATCGTCTGCATATTTGAAAACAAACCCACCTGCGGATTTATTGATATTTCTTAAAACACCACTAATGGTAGACTTTCCTATATTCAATTGATTTGCAGCCTCCGCTATAGAATTAAATTCATTTAATTTATTCATTTCTAAATCATATTGAACTATTTTTCTTGTATAATTATTTCCTAAACCAATTTTGTATTTATGTAGGTTATTTTCTGCGCAAGTCGTCCATTCTAAATTGGCTACACAATTATTTAATTTATTACCGTCTATGTGATTGACTTGCTCCTTGTTTTCAGGATTTTCGATAAAAGTTAATGCGATTAATCGGTGCAACGCATACGTTTTATTATAGATATATACTCTTATATAACCATTTTCGTTTACTTTATAATTATCCATAATCGTCCCAGAGTTATTTTTAAATCTTCCTAAATTAGAAACAAAATATGTTTTGTCTTTCATATCAACATTTTCTAAAACAACTTGTTTCCATATTTCATTTTCTAAAGTATTTTTGTTTTCATATTCCCATTTAAATTTATATGCTACTTTAGATAGTCCATTTACACAATTACCTATAGAATTCCGACCATTATGTACTGTTTTCGTATATCCATTTTTAAATGCCCATTCACCAGCTAGCTCTATTGAATTATATTTTTCTAATATCTCGTTACTCTCACTATCGATTCTATAAACAACCTTGTTTTTATTGCAAGTTATCTTGACTCCTTGACATCGGTGAATGTTATTTTCTCGTCTAGTCATCCACTCTAAATTCGATAAATGATTATTTAATTTATTTTTATCCTTGTGATTCACATCACTTTTATTTTCAGGATTTTCAATAAATGCCAACGCAATCAATCTGTGTACTTTAAAAATTTTCTTATTACTATCATTTACTAAACTTATGTGATAGTATCCACCTTTCACACATGGCCTTAACATTTTACCAGATTTATTGTTTTTAATATTTCCTAAATTACTAACATCGTAATTCGGAAATTCTTGGATTGGACGCCATTCTTCCATAATAGGTTATATAATATACCATCATAATATATCTCTAAGTCCCAACGCACCGAATATATATATTATGGAAACCATATAAAGTCATCCCCTTAATCTATATACAAGTTACAGATGATAGACAATAAGGAAATACTAAGAGACGACGACATTATTAAGACGGATGAAGGACTTGTTTTCAACCCCTACAATTCATTAAATATTAAGATTACATTGAGCGAAGTTCAATCTATTCTTTCTAAATATGGATTACCTACCACAGTCGACAATATGGCCCTCTATGAACGCGCCTTTGTTCATCGTTCATATACGAAGCGTCCAAATTTTGAAAATATCCAACAAAATATTACCATTGTAGAAAGACCTCCAGATTGTATGCCACTGAGTAGCAAATCAAATGAGCGTCTAGAATTTTTAGGCGATGGGGTCCTCGAATGTGTCACCAAATATTTGCTTTATAGGCGTTTTCCTAAGGCCGACGAAGGTTTTATGACTGAGAAGAAGATTGCCATTGTCAAAAACGAAGCCATTGGCAAAATTGCACTCGAAATGGGACTGCATAAATGGGTGATATTGTCTAAACACGCTGAAGAAAAAAAGATACGCACGAATTTGAAAAAACTGGGTTGCTTGTTTGAAGCCTTTATAGGAGCACTTTTCTTAGATTTCAATAAAGTGGTGGTAAAAGATGACGAAAATTGGTTTCAAACTATGTTTGTGACTGGTCCAGGCTTTCAAATGGCGCAAAAATTCATTGAAAATGTTTTCGAAAAACACATAGACTGGGTTGCTCTTATTCAAAATGACGACAATTATAAAAATATATTGCAAGTAAGGGTTCAAAAAGAATTCAAAGTAACACCACATTATCTAGAAATCGAACACGACGCCGAACTAGGATATAAAATGGGGGTATATTTGTGTTTAGGACAACAAATCTATAATTTATCGCACAGTGAAGCGGTTGATATATCATTCTTTAAAAACTTCAAGGCTATTCAAGATTTCGTTACCGAAAATGGTAAAGCATTTATATTTATGGGGGAGGGACAACATAAAATCAAACGAAAGGCCGAACAAATCGCCTGTAATGAGGCGCTCAAGTTTCTAGATATTGATGACAAATAAAACCCCTAAAATCAAATCCCATAAACTCAATACCAATAAAAACCCAAACGTTTTGATTTGTAAAAATGTAAAAATTTATATACTTAAAGTATATAAGCAATGAATCCTTTAGCCGTATTAAAAGAAAAATTAATGATAAAACCAACTGTTGAAGATAGAGAACGAGTTGCTGTTGTTATAAAAGGAGTCAAAAAACATAGAAAACCTATTGCACCAAAGAAGGAAGAGGCGCCTACATTACCCTTGGGTGAACCAGCAGAAATAGAAACCATCGCTGAAAAAAAAGCACCCTTGATTGTAGACGAAACGCAAAAAGGGTTTGACCGCGCAACTCTTAAAGAAAAACTTATAGAAAATAAAAAACTTAAGGTCACTATGAAGGAGACGTTAAAGGTATCGGAAGACAAAAAAACATCCGCTCCAATTCCTATATCCGCTCCAGCAAAAAAGATACAAAAAATAGATGTGCAAATGCCACTTATTATTGAAGGCGATGAAGAGGAAGAACAGGCAGAACCAGATAAAAAGGAAGAAAACAAATACGATGTCTTTAAAGAAACCACCGAATTTATCCCCATTAAAACGCCAGCCAAAAAGCAACGTCTTACACCCAAATTAGAAAAAGGGGTCGCCATTTTAGGTCCTGAAACTCTGGTGGAAATCGGCGATACTGCCCTGCAAAGTCGCATGCCTAAAAAGTCGCCTCCTGTTCTTATCAAGGTATCCAGTTATTATATGAACAATAGAGAGATTTTCGTCAACTTTATTAACTCGCTTTTCGAGCCGTATCGTAAGGAATTGGCGGAAAACACCGAAGGCATATCGTGTGATACCATTGGTAAGACCAGCACCCAGTTCAATTTATTAACCCATCAAAAAATCGTGCGTGATTACATGAATTTATATACCCCTTATCGCGGTTTGCTCTTGTATCACGGTTTAGGGTCTGGTAAATGTCACGCAAAAGATACACCCATTATGATGTCAGATGGAACAATCAAAATGGTTCAAGACATTCAAGTGGGGGATTTATTAATGGGCGATGATTCAAAGCCACGTAAAGTTATGTCTTTAGCGAGAGGTAAGGATAAAATGTATGATATTATACCTATTAAAGGTGAAAAATATACTGTAAATGAAGAACATATTCTTTGTTTAAAGGCCTCTGGGTTTCCAAAAATTAGTGCAAATAATCACACTGCGAATACAAACTTCAATATTCAATGGATAGAAAATAATAAATTCCAATCAAAAACATTTACCTATAATAATGCTGAACAAAAGGAAAAACAGCGTTTAGAAGCAGAACTCTTTTTTGATAATATAAAAAGAAATCAAAATACATGCGAAAATATATTAGAAATTTCAATTAAAAATTACTTGAATCTATCCAAAAAACTAAAAGACTGTCTAAAGGGTTACAAAGTTGCTATCGATTTTCCTGAAAAGGAAGTGCCTATTGACCCATATCTAATTGGTTATTGTTTAGGAGGAAGTACATCAGATAATAAGCACATCCCATTACTCTATAAGTGCAATTCGCGAAAAAATAGACTAAATTTATTAGCTGGTTTGTTGGACGGAAATGAAGCAAAGTCATTTGAATTTACACAAAAATGTGAAAAACTATTGGACGATGTTATTTATCTATCTAGAAGTTTAGGTTTTTCTTGCTATAAAAAAACAGGTAAAATGCATACTATTTCTATAAATGGAAACGGAAACGATATTGAAGAAATACCTAGGAAACTCCGTGGTCGTAGTTTGGCTCCACCTTTGAAAAAGGTGGATAAAGACGTATTAGTAACTGGAATAACTGTTAAATATGTGAAAGAAGATGAATATTATGGTTTTATGATTGACGAAAATTGCAGATATGTAATGGGCGATTTTACTGTAACTCATAATACTGCAACTTCGATTGCCATCGCCGAAGGTATGAAGGACTCCAAACGAGTTATCATCATGACACCTGCTTCACTACGCGCTAACTATATAGAAGAATTAAAGAAGGCTGGTGATTTGCTCTATAAAAGAAACCAATTTTGGGAATGGATTTCCACCGTTGATAATCCAGAGGCTTTAACCACCATTTCCGCTTTATTAAATTTGCCGCAAGAATATATTCGCCGTCATAATGGCGCCTTTTTTATTAATGTTAAAAAACGTTCTAATTATGATGACCTGAGTGATACCAATAAAAAGGTTCTAGAAGAGCAATTGAACGAAATGATTAAACAAAAATACACTTTTATTAATTATAATGGGTTGCGTGCGCAGCGGTTGTCCGAAATGACTTCTAAATTTACACGCAATATCTTTGATAATGCAGTGGTTATTATCGACGAAGCGCACAATTTAATTAGTAGAATTGTGAATAAATTGAAGAAAGAAAAACCCATTTCTGGTGAAGAAAAGAGGAAAAAAGATAAAAAAGGTAAAGGCGAAGGTAACGACGGTAAAGAAGGCAACGACGACGGTAAAGAAGGTAACGACGTAGAGGAAAGTTTGTTTGGTGAACAGACTCCAATCAATTTGGCTACTAAATTATATTATATGTTATTGCGAGCCAAAAATGCACGTATTGTTTTATTATCTGGTACCCCAGTCATCAACTATCCCAACGAATTCGCTATTCTTTTTAATATTTTGCGCGGTTATATTAAAACATGGCGCATCCCTTTAGTGGTAAATACGAATAAAAAAATAGACCAACATAGTTTACATGAGATGTTGTTAGGCGAGAAATCCATGGATTATTTGGATTATTCACCCTCGAGCAAAATCTTAACCATTACTAGAAATCCATTTGGCTTTAAAAATAAGATTAAAAAAGAGTCTGGCTATCAAGGTGTGTCTAATATTAAAAAGGATGAACGCGGCGAATCCACTATTGATTCGGACTTTATTTCAGACGACGATTTTGAACGGAAAATAATAAGTATTTTAAAAAGAAACGACATTGAAGTTGTTGCACAAGGTATCGAGGTTATAAATAAAAAGGCACTGCCTGACGATTTAAATAGCTTTTTGGCGCGTTACATTAATGATAGCGATAAGAAACTTAAAAATCAGGATGCATTGAAGCGACGTATATTAGGTTTATCTTCTTATTTCAGAAGTGCGCAAGAGAGTTTATTGCCCAAATATAATAAACAACTAGGAGTGGATTATCACATTGTCAAAATCCCTATGAGCGATACGCAGTTTAAAGTGTATGAAAGTGCGCGTAAAAAGGAGCGCGAAATCGAGTCCAAACGACGACCACCTTCGGATACCGCTGAATTGTTTAAAGAAAAATCATCTACCTATCGTATTTTTTCGCGTTTATTTTGTAACTTTATTATACCTGATAGACCGATTCCAGAGACTGGTGGAAAAAAGAAAAAGGGGGAAGACGAAGGCGACGGAAAAGACGAAGGCGACGGAAAAGACGAAGGTGACGACGGAAAAGAAGGCGACGAAAAAGAAGAAGACGTTTCGGAAATGGCCAAAATTATAAAAGAAGGCCTCAAAAGAGAGGCAAAACAAGATGTGCAAGATGACCGCGAAGGTGAAATCGAGGGCGACGAAATCCTGGAATCCATCGGTGGGGTCAATTATAAAGAACGCCTCGACCGAGCCATTAAAAATATTGAAGAACATTCGAACGATTTTTTGACGCCTGAGGCATTGCAAACCTATAGTCCTAAATTTTTGCATATACTAGAGAATATCCAAGATAAAGACCACCAAGGTTTACATTTAGTGTATACTCAATTTAGAACCGCGGAAGGTATTGGCCTCTTTAGTTTGGTGCTAGAAAAGAACGGTTTCACCAGATTTAAAATTAAAAAGACCCATTTGAACGTATGGGAAATTGATATTTCAGAAGCGGATGAAGGCAAACCCACGTATGCTTTATATACTGGCACAGAAACCAGTGAAGAAAAAGAAATGATTCGGCATATTTATAATGGCGAATGGGACGATATTCCAGACAGCATCGGAAATGTGTTGAAAGCGAAATACCGCAATAACAATATGGGCGAGGTGATTAAAGTCTTTATGATTACATCGTCTGGTTCGGAAGGTATTAACTTGCGGAATACACGTTATGTTCATATTATGGAGCCCTATTGGCATCCAGTTCGTCTAGAACAAGTTATTGGACGCGCCAGACGTATTTGCAGTCATAAAGATTTGCCAAAAGCGCTGCAAACGGTGGAGGTCTTTGTTTATTTGATGACCTTTTCCGAGGCACAATTGAAAACCGATGATGCGATTGAATTAAAAAGAAAAGATTTGAGTAAGGCGGTTCCCAAGGTGCCCATTACCAGTGACCAATATTTATACGAAATATCGGAAATCAAATCGAATGTTACGGCGCAACTCACCGACGCTATTAAAGAATCCGCGTTTGATTGTTATATTTATGGTAATGGTAAGTGTGTGAATTTCGGCGACCCTACCAATGATAAATTTTCTTATGTGCCTGATTTTGCGGAACAACAAAACGATGCTACCGTGCAGGCGAATAAGGTGGCGGTTGAATGGACTGGTAAACCTATTACGATTAATGGGGTGGAATATATATATAGACGTGTGGGTAAAGATGTAATGGACTTGTATGATAAGGAAATTTATAAAAAGGCGCTGGTAGACGCGTCGATTGTGCCATTAAAGGTGGGGACGTACGAGATTAATGAACGCGGCGAAAAAGTGTTGAAATTATTGGTGACGTAATCATACATTACGCGTGGTAGGATATAATACATTATAGGAGCGCAATATAATGTATTAGTAGCATAAAGAAATAATGGCTTCTATGAGCGTTCGCTCTTCTTCGCTTAGATTATTTATACCTTCACTTACGGATGCGAGTGATTTGATATAACATAGTTCGTATAAATTTCTAAATTTTTCCAATATTTTTGGCAATTTTTTTTCTTTGAAGATTACCATTCGTAGTCCAGTATTTCGGATACGAATATTATAATTGTAATTTGTGGCAAAAATCGGTAATACGTATAGAAAATGTAAGAATAAAATATAGGCGGCGAATTGCATTATACGTTATATAATATAGAGACTTTTATTTATTTTGTTTTAGTAAATCAATTATAATATCCATTTTTTGGTTTAGATGGGCGATTTCTTTCTCTATATGGGTAATTCGGTTTTCATTGGTATTCGATGGTTCGCTGCTGCTGTTTACCTTTTTCAATTTTTTGAAAATATTTTCTTCTTGTTCGTCTTTTATATCGTTTGGGGTGCTTTCAATGTCCCACGTCACGGTTTTTTTGGGTGAACTAGGTTCTTCTATATTTAAAAATTTAAATCGTTTTTGGTTTGATGTGGGCGATGAATTCGTTTCTGCGGATGTTTGAGGCATAAATTTTTCCGTTTTGATGGAGGTTTCTTGGGGTTTTAACCAGTTGTTATTTGAATTATTATTGTTATTATTGAATTCTAGATGACTACGATTGATTTGCTCCACTTCATAATTTCTTTTGGCGGTCATTTCTTTAATCATTTTATCCATTTCGGAAATAGGTGTATCTTCATAGTGGTCGGCAAAAACTGGCACTTCTGGAACTGGTAATGTCATTGAATTTGTAAATTCTTCTTGCAGCTTGCCTAGGTCTTTTTCGAATTGCGATTTGCGGTCATTTTGAATTTCTTCGTAGGTAATGAGTTCCTTTACAGGGGCTTCTTCATATATTTTTATTTTATTGTGTTTTTGCTGAGCAAAGTTGTTTTTGATATAATTTAATATGAGAATAATGTATTTTTTATTCATTTCAACCAAATTATTTGTCTTGGGTTTCTCGTTTTCAAAAAAGCCTTTTATGTTGTTGGAAAACACTTGTAAAATTTGGCTTTGGATGTCTCGATTTAATGTTTTAAATAGGTCTTCGTCACTGATAACATCCCATAGAGTATTTACGTTTTCTTTGTGTAAAAAGTTGCTATGATTCATGAATATATATATACAATGAACTATTTTTATATTCTTTTATCCACCTTTATCCACCTTTATCCACCTTTAAAAAAGGTGGAGCCAAATCTATTCTACTTTTAATCCACTTTTGGGAAACCAAGGGTGCTTCGCTGAAAGTGTATCAAAACACATAAATTATAATCATTTTATTCAATAATTATAATTTTCCTCTTACTTCGTTACAACCTTTAGCGAAGCTTTGGCTCCACCTTCAGCGAAGCTTTGGCTCCACCTTCAGCGAAGCTTTGGCTCCACCTTCAGCGAAGCTTTGGCTCCACCTTCAGCGAAGCTTTGGCTCCACCTTTTCTAAAGGTGGATAAAGGTGGATTAACGGCGAAGTCTTTGTTCTTTATCGCACTTATTGAACAATGCAATCATTTTGCCATGATGTGCTGCGTCAACATTCTTCAAGATGCGATACAACTTGGCTACCTTGTGTTCTGGATGTAATGTTTCTACAATTAAATTATTGACTTGCATTTTTTCGTGCTCTTCCAATAATACGTTGTATAATACTTGTCCGTTGTATGGCACATGGGTAATATTGCAATTGTCTACCAAGTGCTTTGCCTTGACCATTTGGCCTTGGAAGAACACTTTGTGGTTTTGACTGATAAATGTGGTTTTTTCTGGGTAGTTACGTCCTAAAGCGTGTTTGGCAATACGAACCAAGTTCTTATCATGTGCAACGGTCTTGGTAATAGCCACGATTTTCTTGTTGCGAATGGTGTGAACCGCAGGGTCAATGTCTTCAATATTGACTGGTCCTTGATTTGTTAACACTGGTGTTTTGACAGGGAAACAAACGTTACTGGATGGTGTTGATACTGTTTTACAATAGTCCGCATAAGTAGTAGCGTCATAAATATTTGCAATGGTAGATACTAATGTTCCAGCGGATAGATTACTTAATGTTCCAGAACCACTTGTCATTGCAACTGTATTGGTTGTCCATGTAACACCACTGTCTGTAGAAGTATATACATACACGCTGGATAAATTAGTGTCAGCGCTAATCGATACACTTGAAGTGGTGGCACTGTCAATGGTAGGAATAGGATAAGCACTTCTTCCTTCCACGGTTCCAGACCATCCAGACCATCCAGTCGCACCATCTACGTAATACAATGTCACCGAATTGGTGCCGCTAAATGTACTAGCACTTATGCCACTAGGGTAATCGCCCAAGAAATACATGCTGGTTAAGGTATTACCGCAGCTGGAAAACGCGCTAGTACCCATGGTGGTTAGACCAGAGCCGATGGTTACGGCTGTCATAGCGGAACACAGATAAAACGCGCTAGCACCTATCGATGTGACTGCATCTGGGATGGTGACGGCTGTCATAGCGGAACACTGATAAAACGCGCTAACACCTATCGATGTGACTGCATCTGGGATGGTAACGGCTGTCAGAGCTAAACACGAATAAAACGCATAATAACCTATCGATGTGACTGAATAATTATTATAATTTGTTGGTATGGTGATTGAAGTTGCATTACGTGGAACCCACACAATAGATGCATCCGAACCGCTTATTTGGTATACTTCACCACTAGAACCATTAAAGAAAGTAGTATTACCACTATTGATAGACATCGTGGTTATACTAGATAACGATGTAAAATACGAAATACTAGTTAGACCAGAGCCGATGGTCACGGCTGTCAGAGCGGAACACGAATGAAACGCGCCACTACCTATCGATGTGACTGCATCTGGGATGGTGACGGAACTCAGATTGGAACACGAAATAAACGCATAATCACCTATATATGTGACACTTGAACCAATGGTCACGGAAGTCAGAGCGGAACAATTTCCAAACGCGGAATCAGTAGGCGTAACACTAGAAATGATGGTCACTGTGTCTGGGATGACGATAGACGCTAGATAAGATGAATTTATAAACGCAGAAGTACCAATCGATGACACTGTATATGATGTTCCATTATCAGTAATAGTTGAAGGTATAATTACGTTGGTAAGAGTACCTAAAGTGTTTCCAGTAACACTTGCGGTGTTCGAACTATTCAAAGAATAGATAACGTTGTCAATTGTAACGGTTGACATTATAAAATAATACTATATATTAATTTATACCAAAAAAATAATTCCATCCACCTTTAAAAACCAAGGGTGCTTCGCTGAAGGTGGAGCCAAACACATACCCACTTTTAATACACCTTTTCCAAAGGTCCAAAGGGACTTCCGCGAAGCTTTGGATGCACCTTCAGCGAAGCACCCTTGGTTTCTAAAGGTGGATAAAGGTGGATTAGAGCGAATCGTTAAAATAAACGCGTCGAAATTTATTCATGTATTCATCCTTTAAAATATGTGTTTTCAAATAATGCTCAGTCATTTTATCTTCTAGCATATGCACTATAAAAAACAATGAATATATTCCGCATTCGGTATTGCCATATTGATGTTCTATGCCTTCATTGCTATCAAACTTGAATTTTATTTTTTTCTCTAAATTCAGTCCTTGTTCTTGAATGCGCTCCACCAATTTCATTATTTCACGCGGAGCCTTATCACCAGTGCTATCAAAGAAAAATATTTTCTTCTTTTTGATATTAATAAACATCGATATCCAGTGTTGGCCTGGTTTATAATGAGGGTCCGTATTGAATATAATACCAATCTTGGTTTTACCGTTTTTTATTTGTTCTTTAATACTAAAATTACACAATTCGTCCCACACACATTCGCCATATAGTTTTCTGGTGTCAAAATCGATGGGGGTGGGGCCTATAAAATCGAAACATTTGTAGGCCTTTTCATATTGTTTCATTACATTCATAATATCAATACTAGATAACCATTCATTCGGATTTTTTTTCCATTCTGGCGGCGATTCTGGCGCAAATGAGTCGGCCATATCACTTTCCACTGGTCCAAACTCCGCCTTTTGTTTTAACCAACACGATTCTTTATTACAAACGCCGCTTAAATGTTCGCTTATTTGACGATGAATCTCTTTCGGAGAGTTGGTTTTGATTTTGCCGTCTGGATGTCTAGCATTCCACAAGTCGCGCAATTTATATAATGACTTGTTGGTATAACAGGTAAACTCGTTAATTTCACCTTTGGGCTTGGGACTGCAATTGACTTTTACCAGTGCCCTACTATTGTGTTTTCTTGTTTTGCTAGATTTTTTTATATTATACGTATTATTTGATTTGTGCCTTTTTTGTGTTTTTGTCTTCATAAATATTGGTGATATTATTTTTATTTCCATTTTTTATCATTTCCACCATTTCATTTTACGCCCTTAAGTTTCAGTTCTGGGTTCTGTAAATTTATCACTTTTTGTTGCGGTAAAATTATTTTTTCAGATGGTTTTGTGCTTTTCCGCTTCACATATTTATCCAGAGTAGGCACATCTAGTTTTATTGAACGCATCAACAAGGAATCCGCGTTATAATCTCCTAAACTAACCGTAGGGATTTCACTACTACTTGCATCGAGAGAAAAATCGAGCCCATTGTATTCGGATTGTATTGCATCATTGCTATCAACCGTTTTGAAGTATTGGATGGCATTTTTGACAAAAGTCTCGTAAGCGTATTTGACATCTGGTGCTAAATCTTTGGGTGGTTTTCCATTGATGATATTGGTGAATAAATGATGAATACGTTTGCGATAAAATTTGCGGTCTTCTTTGTTTATTTGGGTTATTTGTTTATTTCGTAAATGTTTGTTGAAGATGTCTTTATTGAGCAGACAGTCTAACGTAATCTGATTTAGGAGGGATTCGGACATATATGTTACTACCATAAAAATTTTCACCGAAAAACCTACCATTGCTATACGGTTTCACTACAAAATGTAGGAGAATTCGGTTTTTCAGTGATTTTTCAGTCCCTTCACATGTAGGTAGCGTTGAAAAATTTGGGGAAGACTTTTTTGGAAAATCCGTTTTTGGACATTTTTTTTGTCCATTTTTGAAAACCCAAAATACTTTATGCCAAATTAAAACGTGAGACCATATTTGAAATTTATGGTGTGGCGATAGAAAAAATATTTTTCATTTTGTGACGATAAATTTTTTTATTTTTGGGGCAAATATTTAGGAGATTTATTTTGTTCTAATATATTAGAACGATTTAGAATGAATTTGTCGCCGAAAATCGCCTTAAAATTTGTATGCATCCCATGTCATTATACATGCAGCAAACAGTTTGATTATAATAAACATTTATTAACAGCAAAACATAAAAATAGAACGATTTTGAATGATTTAGAACAAAATGTCGAAAAAAGTAGCAAAAAGTATACTTGTTCAAATTGCCATAAAAACTATAATGCAAGAAATAGTTTATGGTATCATCAAAAAACATGTAAAGTAGAAGAAAAATCTAATAATCTGGTAGTTAAAGAAGATACTACTGATAAAGACCAGCTTATTTTAATGTTAATAAAACAAAATTCAGCTCTGATAAAAGAAACATCTGATTTTAAAAATCTAATGGTAGAACAGCAAAATATGATGATGGAAGTAATAAAAAATGGAACTAATATCAATAATAGTATCAATCATACCAATTCACATAACAAAGCATTTAACTTGAACTTCTTCTTAAATGAGACCTGCAAGGATGCCATGAATATTAATGATTTTGTAGAATCCATCAAGTTGCAGGTGAGTGACCTAGAAAATGTCGGAGAACTCGGTTTTGTAGAAGGTATTTCGAACATTATTGTGAAAAACCTGAATGCACTCGATATAACCAAACGTCCCATTCATTGCACCGACAAAAAGAGAGAAACCATTTATATTAAAGATGAAAATATATGGGAAAAAGATGAAGACCAAAGCAAGATGCGTAAGGCTATTAAAAAAGTGGTCACCAAGAATATGCGATTAATACCAAAATTCAGGGAGAAATATCCTGACTATAATAAATCCTCTTCCAAAACTTCAGATAGATACAATAAGCTCATTATTGAATCCATGGGTGGCTCTGGGGATAACGACGCGGAAAAAGAGGATAAGATAATTCGCAATATTGTGAAGAACGTGGTGATAGAAAAGTAAGTAAAACGTAATATTTTATGACATGATATAAAATATTACTTCTAATATGCAGTTGAATTAGCATTTGTCCTTGGTTAAATCGCGCACTTGAGCACGTGTATTATTATAAAATATACCAGAACCGACAATTTTGGAATCAGGGTTTGGGTCAAAACTCGAAAAACTATCGTTTTGAAATAACAATTCATGTGGATTTGTTTGAGTAACAGTCTTAAATTTATAATTATATAAATCACTACTACTCTTTGGAACATAAACCGATTGACTGCATTTTTGTAGAGCATATATTTGGTTCCGCAATTCCGATTCTACATTTATATTAGAAGCAAAACCAGACCATGGCGCCATAGAATTACCAGGGTTAAATGTTTGATGAACATTATACGTGGGCATTTGTATCAATGGCACACTAATTGCCTTACGTGGGTCCACCACTGGGAAATACGAATATTTGGTCATAACTGGTCGCACATCTAAATAAGGTTGCAACATATGAGACGGAATATTTCTGTCATAAATTCTGGTATTAGTTTCTTCATGTATTTTTGAGTTACAAATGGGTTGGTTGTCTGGATGATTCATTGATATACATATATATTATTTTATTTGCCTTATAACAAAATACAAAGAGCAAATAATACAATAAAAATTATATTAAAGGAATACACATATAATATTATAGATAAATGTGCGGAATATTTGCTCTCCTAAATAGTAATAATATAAATACAGATGTTATTCACAATGAATTTGTAAAGGGCCGAGGTCGCGGTCCAGAATTCTCTAAATTAGACAATAGTTATATGAAAATGACACTGGGTTTCCATCGTTTGGCAATTAATGGTTTAAACAATGCATCCAATCAACCATTAGTTATGAATGATGTCGTTTTGATATGTAATGGAGAAATTTATAACTACAAACAATTATATAAATATATGAATGTAGAACCTACCACTGGTTCCGACTGCGAAGTCATAATTCATTTATATCTTGCCTACGGAATAGAACAAACCCTAAATATGTTAGACGGCGTGTATGCATTTATTTTATACGATAATCGCATTAAAGAAGACCTCCAAAATAAGGTATATATTGCACGCGACCCACTCGGTGTAAGGCCATTGTATTATTTAAAGAACAATAAACAAAACAGACAATTACAATTATTCGGTTTCGCCTCAGAACTGAAATGTTTGTCCGAATTTTACAATATGAATCCACAATTTTATTCGATAGAACAATTCAAACCAGGAACGTACAGTGTATTCAATCATGGCAATATGGTTGATTCCATTTGGGAACCAGAAAAGGAAAGCGTTGCCTATTATATTCCCTCTTTCTCACATACTTGGCGAATAGATGGTGAGACGAAAGATATCCTCATGGATAGCATATATTCAAAAATATCGACGTACTTGAACACCGCCGTTACGAAAAGATGTCTTACTACGGAAAGACCTATTGCTTGTCTCTTGTCTGGTGGTCTCGATAGCAGTCTCATTGCAGCACTAGTAAACAATTTTTATAACCATTATCAATTACCCAATAAATTAGAAACCTATAGTATTGGTCTACACGGCTCAGAGGATTTAAAATATGCGCGCATTGTAGCCGATTACTTAGGGACAAATCATACCGAAATCGTGGTTACCGAGCAGGAAATGTTTGAAGCGATTCCAGAAGTTATTAGGACCATAGAGAGCTACGACACTACTACGGTGAGAGCAAGTATTGGAAATTATTTATTGGGCAAATATATTGCGGCAAACTCACAGGCGAAGGTGATTTTTAATGGCGACGGTTCCGATGAATTATTGGGAGGATATTTATATATGAACAAATGTCCAGATGACATTGAATTTGATAAGGAAACGCGGCGCTTGTTAAAAGATATTCATTTGTTCGATGTTTTACGCTCGGATAAATCCATTTCATCACACGGACTTGAACCACGTACCCCCTTTTTGGACCGCAGTTTTGTAAATTTCATACTTTCCATACCACCTTATTTTAGAAATCATAAAAATATGAAAGCTATAAACGAGACCTATAACATGTTTGATGACGAATTTACTGATTACACTTCTATTGAAAAATTTGTTTTAAGATATAGTTTTTCACATGCCAAATTTGTTGACTATAGCGGAAAACAAATATTACCATCGGAAATTTTATGGAGAAAAAAGGAGGCGTTTAGCGATGGTGTCAGCTGTAGAGGTCGTTCGTTATATCAAATTTTACAAGAATATATTGCAATGCATATGAACATGGAAGAAAAAACAGATACCTATCAACCCAGCATTGAAACCGAAAAACGCTATTATAAAAATATTTTTGACGCTGCGTATCCAAATGCAGGCCATATTTTACCGTATTTTTGGATGCCAAAATATACCGATGCGCAGGACCCTAGCGCGAGAACATTAACATTTTACGATAAAGAAGTGTAAAATAGCATACTAAATGCGACCCCAAATAAAATACCATAAATACCATAAATACCATAAATACCATAAATACCATAAATACCATAAATACCATACGTATAAAAAATATCATAACTATATATATGATATTTTTACACAAATTAAATGAGCTTCAAGAAAGGATATTTGATATTTTTATAACAGTTTCGTATATTTTAATTTTTGCTTCTTTCTTTGGATTCTCAACTTCAGCTCCCCAATATTTAGATAACTTGGATTATTATGTTAGAATATATATTTGTTTATTTTTATTGTGGCGGTTTAATCCTTTCAGAAAAATAGACGCCTTTACAAATTTAGATAGAAAGATTGTATTCAGCGCAGGGTTGTTTATTTTAACCACGACCGCATTAAATGATTATGTAATTAGTGTCAAAGAAAAAGTAAAAACACAACTAAACATCTAAACCCACTAATTATCATGTTTTCGACAAGTCTTCCTTTTTCCGCATCGTTTTGGTTTATTTTTTTGCGTTCTAGACTTTCTAGATTTGTTAAAAAAGTAATGTAAATGTGCAATAATTTGTTTACCTAAAATTTTATCAATTTCATATTCATTTGAATCTTTATTTATATATTCGTAATCATATAGTTTTATGTGGTTCATCATTTTTTCTTCAAAATCGGCATCTATAGTCGCATCTAGTATTTTCTGTCCAACGGCACTTTCTTTAAATTTTTGTATCATATAATCCATTTTCAGGTCATGGTAATACGGTTTCACATTTATATAATAGATGTTATCATTGGTCATTTCAGGGTAAAAAGTGTCGTCTAAAAAACATATTTCGGCACTAGCAGGTATTTTGGTGCATTTTATCAAATCCTTATGGGTTTTCGTGTGAGTGGTTCTGCATATTTCAACGGTTTTACCGTTTACTTTAAAAGCCGCTATTAATTGGTCTATTAATTTATAATCCAGTTTTTTTTCAAAATATTTTATAATATGTTGAGACCATTCACGCGGTCCAGTATTATTGGTATATATCATCATTTTATGACAACAATTCGACTGTTTTTTCCCTTTTAAATAAGTTAAAATATTTATTATATTTGGTCGTAAAAATTCTGGATACAAATCTAATATATCGTCAAAATCGTTTTGTGTTAAAGGTGGTTTGTCTTTTTTTTTTACATAATGTGCCAGACTATCCCAAAATATGCCATATTCGGTAAAATAGCCTAGTGTTTCGTCTAAATCAAATACTACAATTTTCATTCCTAATATATGTCAAGTTTTTAGATTTTACCATTTTTCTTATTTTGTTTTTATCTCTTTTATTTTGTATGGAAAAAAATACATAAAAAGAACTTCATAATATCATATATAGTATGTTTTCTAAACGATTATTTCAATTATCGTCTGATATAGCAACAAGACATTTTTCCAACGTTTCATTCGCCAATTCTACTGCAAGTAGTGTGTTCAAAAAATCGTGTTATTATAAAGTTGATTTCAAAATCAACGAGGAACAACCTTTGAAGGAGGCCATTACACGTTTTACCGTTTTTAACGTAGGATGTTTAGCGGTTACCGATAAAAACGAATCCTTAGTCGGCGTGTTATCACAACGAGATTATATCAATAAAGTCGCCGCACTAAACAAGACCTATGATAACTTAAAAGTGAAGGATATTTGCACGTACGGAAATAATGTAATCGTTGCTAAAAAGGACGACTCCTTAGAATCATGCATGAATAAAATGACCTTCAAAAATATTCATCATTTATTGATTGTAGACGAGAAAAATCCTAAATTTATTGGTATGATTTCGATGAAAGACGTGATTAAGGATATTATGAAGGATAAAGAAGAAGTCATTACGCGCCTTACCGATTTCAATATAGGAAGGGGTGCTTTTTTTGGAAGCGAATAAATCGACCAAAATATAATATTCACTAATATTAGTAATATCACCAACACTTATGACTGAATTGTCAAATAATGATTATAAAAAAATTTTAGCCTATTATAAAACACCTATACCACATTCCAAACGGCTACTCAAAATGCAGGCGGAACAATTATTGACTACTAAATTATGTCGATGTATAAAAAAAGTAGATAAACTACATGAAGCGCGTGCTATTGGAATATGCACCAAAACAATCATAAACAGTAAAGGTTTTACGCGTGGGAAATTCAAATGCAAAGGGAATGGGACTATCAAATTAAAGAAAACTAGGAAAAATAGTACACGTAGAAAGGATAAGAAGTAGAAAGCGTGTAAAATAGATAAAATAGATAAAAAAGTATATACGGTTATAACTATATACTTTTTCCAATAAAAGATGGCCTTGTAGAATTGTATTTACTGTATTTTTTGTTGATTTATTTTGTGCATAATGTATATGACGAAACAATATGACATTATTATTATTGGAAGTGGTATGGCTGGGTTATATAGCGCTTACAATATACAAAAAATAGCTCCAGAAACCACGTTCTTAATTCTAGAAAAATATAAAAGACAATGGTTAGGTGGTCGCACCAGTAATGAAACTTTTTACGGCACCGAAGTTGTTACAGGCGCTGGAGTTGGCAGGCAGGACACGAACCCCCTTTTGATTCAATTGATGAATGAAATAGGGGTCAAATACAACAAATTCGATTCCATAATGAATTATTCGCCACTCTTTACTCCTGTTGACATTGTCACTTTCGTCAATAAATTAAAATCCGTGCTTAAAAAACAGCCAGAGTTGAAGGAGAAAACTTTTAAGGATGCATTCATTCAAATATTCGGAGAGAAGTTGTATAAACAATTCGCCATTTCCGCTGGATATACTGATTATGAAAAGGCGGACTTGGTCGAAACCCTTTATAATTATGGCATGGACGACAATAAAGGCGGTTGGACTGGTCTTCATATACCTTGGAAAGACATGGTAGAAACCTTATACAATAAAATTGGCAAACAACATTTCAAATTTTCGAGTGATGTAATCGCATTGAAAAAGGTTCAAGAAAATCCATGTGTGTTTGAAATTGGCTTGAAAAACGGAACGACCTATTATTCGAATAAAGTGATTTTAGCCACCACGATAAGCGGCATAAAAAAATTGGTCCCAGGAGCAAATGATAAAAATAGTTTGTATCAACAAATACACGGACAACCTTTTTTACGTTTATATGGCAAATTCAATAAAAAATCCGCCGAAATCATGAAAAAGGTGGTGCCCAATTATACCATTGTGCCTGGTCCGCTGCAAAAAATAATTCCCATGGACACCAACAAAGGTGTTTATATGATTTCCTATAGTGATAACGCAAATGCATTGTTGCTGAAGAAATATTTAGAAAATACTGCCGAAAACCGCGACCTATATTGTGAGTTGATTGAACAATCGCTAGGAATACCTAAAGGGACGCTGCAATTGACCGCCATTAAGGACTATTATTGGCCTATTGGCACTCATTATTACGAACCATTACGAAGCACAAGTGAAATTTATACGAGAAGTAGAGCTGCATTTGTCAAGGCCGCCCAGCATCCTGACAAGGGGCTATTAGTGGTGGGAGAAGTGGTAAGTAGATATCAAGGATGGACTGAAGGAGCATTAGAAAGTGTAAAGGCTGTTTTGACGAAGGAATGGATTACCAACCAATGCGATTAGACTAAAATGCTACACAGTGTTTGTTCATTCTAATAAAACAAATAATAACCATGATAACCAATAGAGGCAAATCCCAACATTAGCAACAATTCAAAGTATAATCTAGCGGTTTTTTCGCCGTGATAACCAATATACATGAGTAAAGGACCTATAATGAAAATATGTAGCAAATTCACCCAATACCCTTTTCCAGCTTTCATATACGTATATGCTTTATATATATGATAACACACAATGACCACGCCCAGTGCCAATAATATTGGAAACATTTGTTTCCACACTTTCTCTCTATGTATGCCTACATAAAGAAATAATCCGCCGACAATGAATATATGGAATAAGTGAACCAATGCGCTATTCATATATAGATACCTTAGATTTTTTCTTTCTATATTGTATAAAATGGACACCAACAATTTCAATTATGAAAATACCGAAGTCAAACAACAAATGGGCGGTAAAGTAGTGCGTAAAGTTTCCATTAAAAAGGGAAAAGGTTACAAAAGTGTAACAAAATATCACAAGGGTAAGAAAGTCGGCACCATGAAGAAGCCCATTCATAAATCCCATATTCAGCTAATTCAGTTGGGCACCTTTATCCCTGGATTATTTGCCGATTGTAAATGCAATAAGAAAACTAGAAAATCCAGAAAATAAATCAAGCGACACTCTAAAATATATAGTTGTAAAAAATATAAAAGTATTTTCTTATTATAATTAGTATGTATCATAATAATTATATTTTTATAAAAACCAGCAGGGAGACAAAAACGCCTAGAAATGCAGAAGAATCGTTTTATTATTTCCTTCAAAATAGTAAAATACGTTTCGTGAGTTATAATTCAGACCATATTTTTTCTTTCAACTGTATATTCAATAAAGACGAAAACCGTTCACCTTATTTTTATTTACAGTCTAACGGTGAGACAGAAAATGTCAAAGTGATAACGATTCATATTTCGTTTACGTGTGAAAAAAAACAACCCTCACTAAGCTTTAGAGACAAATATAAAAACAACGAAGCTCTATCTAATTGCGAACAAATTACGCAATATATCAGTCCTTATGACTTTTTCAAAGAAAATTGTAGACAATGTGAAATCGCCGAAACAGGTATTATGCATTTGAATCGTAATAGTCGTATATTATTGTTTTCTAAATTATATGACCATGAATCGACGAATTATAAAATGCTTTATAAAACGTTATGTAAAAATAGTAACAAAAAAAACAGGCGATATATTGCGGATTTGTTTAAGCCTTTTCACGCCACTGACCATAAGTCTTTACATTATAAACATTACTTTTCTATTAGAGCAGTAGAATATATTAGTAATGATTATGTGAATTGTTTTGATGTAATCACCCCCATCATCGATGAAATACATGCAATATCGTGTAAAAAAGACTATGAACGCATTCAGACCTCCAAGGATGCAACCAAGAATGACGCCAACGATGACGCCAACGATGTACTTCCTATTTATAATCAAGTCGACTTCTCAAACTTTTCAGAAAGACTGAAATGGATATATAATATTACCAGATATGAGATTATAACCATCGCATTAAATACTGGTTATAGTTATGGTAATTATCATATGGAAAATTTATTGTTATGCGAAGATTTGCAATCTATTATCGTTACCATTTTTGATTGTGTAAAACACCTACCTACCACAAATTATACGAATTTACAAAACAATTGGCGTTATTTGGAAGAGCATAATTTTACAACGAATAACGGAGTATCATCCTTACGATTAATGAGAGAAATTGTAACATATATTTATGAAATGCATTTTCAAGATACCAATGAGAATAATGTATACTACCAATGGTTGAAAACAATTGATGAAGGAGATGTTGTTATGATTGGGAATTTACATAAATTCCGTAAAATGGTCAATATGGGGAGTAATCCTGCTATTTTTGATATGTATTTGAAAACCAGACGTTCAGAATACGTCTATAATAGCTCACTGGAAATCGACACGACAGTTACAAACATTTACAACTATTGTGTGTCAAAAATCGTTGCTTTATTTGGCTAAATGGTCTAATGCGGACAATAATACTTGCTCTTGTTCGGTGAGCCGTTGGAATATAAGGTTTTTGTCCATGGATATGCGAAAATGACGCTGCGAAAATCCAAAATTTTTGCAAACACAAAATACCCCATTATCCGTAATTTTCATTTCACAAAATAGGGCGCCTTTGGTCAAATGTATTTTGGTTGGGTCATCAATAGGAATCCATCTGATATAAGCACCGTATTTCAATTCATTCATTTCGTCGACGTATTTGTAATCAGCTAATTTATCCAGTAATTTTAGAGTTTCGCGTTTTGGCAATTGCAATTCTTTCAAAATGTTCAAATTCATTTCTTTAATTTTGTCGGTGGTAAAGTTTAAAAGAGTTTCATTTGTTTCGTCGTCTAATGCTTTTAATAATTTTTGAATGTCCATAATATAAATACAAATGAATATATTTATATTATTTTGCTCCACCTATACTTTTAGAAAAAGTATAACAAAAAAATTTGACGCTTACTTCGTTATAACCTTCAGCGAAGCTTTGGCTCCACCTTCAGCGAAGCTTTGGCTCCACCTTCAGCGAAGCTTTGGCTCCACCTTCAGCGAAGCTTTGGCTCCACCTTTTCTAAAGGTGGATAAAGGTGGATAAAGTGAATTAAACGTATTTGACACTTACTTCGTTACAACTCTGTGCGAAGCTTTGGCTCCACCTTTTCTAAAGGTGGATTAAAGGTGGATTAAAGGTGGTTTCGGTGTTCTTTATCGCACTTATTGAACAAGGCAATTATTTTGCCATGATGTGCTGCGTCAACATTCTTCAAGATGCGATACAACTTGGCTACCTTGTGTTCTGGATGTAATGTTTCTACAATTAAATTATTGACTTGCATTTTTTCGTGCTCTGCCAATAATACGTTGTATAATACTTGTCCGTTGTATGGCACAAGGGTAATATTGCAATTGTCTACCAAGTGCTTTGCCTTGACCATTTGGCCTTGGAAGAACACTTTGTGGTTTTGACTGATAAATGTGGTTTTTTCTGGATAGTTACGTCCTAAAGCGTGTTTGGCAATGCGAACCAAGTTCTTATCGTGAGCAACGGTCTTGGTAATGGCCACGATTTTCTTGTTGCGAATGGTGTGAACCGCAGGGTCAATGTCTTCAATATTGACTGGTCCTTGATTTGTTAACACTGGTGTTTTGGCAGGGAAACAAACGTTACTGGATGGGGTTGATACTGTTTTACAATAGTCCGCATAAGTAGTAGCGTCATAAATATTTGCAATGGTAGATACCAATGTTCCAGCGGATAGATTACTTAATGTTCCAGAACCATTTATCATTGTAACTGTATTGGTTGTCCATGTAACACCACTGTCTGTAGAAGTATATACATACACGCTGGATAAATTAGTGTCAGCGCTAATCGATACACTTGAAGTGGTGGCACTGTCA
>Ga0209358_10000424_pt1 | contig 37257 bp, 49 predicted proteins | sample LauGreFa1BDMLBSN_2_FD_187574 | JGI IMG/M metagenome (GOLD analysis project Ga0209358, IMG submission 187574) | Freshwater lake microbial communities from Lake Michigan, USA - Fa13.BD.MLB.SN (SPAdes) (version 2) | ecosystem: Environmental > Aquatic > Freshwater > Lake | place: Lake Michigan, USA... | reverse complement strand
TTTTTGCAAGACGCTGCTTTGCTCGCACACTCTCAGTTGTTGTCGAAACCCGACCAGCTGCACCAGGCTTGGCTGTTCGTGGGCCATTGTTCACCACAGGCTTAATGCCTTGGCGCTTACTTACCATTTGGTCGTACATTGCCGCTTTACGCAGCAGTAAAACCAGTCGGTGGTCGTAAACGCTCTTCAAGTCTTCATCGGTAAAGCCTGCTGCCTTTGCAGACTCAATCACCAGCGCCTTCTCGGCCTTTGCCTTCTTGGGGTCTTTCCAATCTGGCAAGGCTGCCAATAGAGCTTCTTGCTGGCTGGCAAGTTGGGCTTCCATGGCGCGCTGCTGTTCATACTGGGACACTTGAGCAAGTCGCTGCTGTTCGGAATAAATAGCACCAAGTTTCTCTTGTCTCTCCCGCATGACTTCCTTTTGCCTCACCCACTCAATCGGGTCTTCCTGATACAGGCGTTCCAGATCAACTTGAGGCTCTGAAGACTGAAGTTGGGCTTGCAATGCTCCCAACAATTGAGCGTATTGCTCACGCTCGGCTCGGACTGCATGGGTCTCTTGCTCGACTTGCTTTCGCACTTCGGCAATTTGCTGCGTTTTCCGAGTGTAGTCCTGAGTCCTGGAGTAGCCCTTCTGGAGTTCGTCTAGCGTGACAGAAACTTCCTTGCCGTCAACTTTGACAGTGAAAGTCTGTGGCTGTTCGCCCTCCTCTTGCTCTTCCTCTTCTTCGGACTGTTCCTCTGGGGTCTCTTCATCTGGCGCGTCTTCCACACCAGAGTCATCCTCCTCAGAAGCCGCTGCCTCGGTGTCCTCTTCGGACTCCTCGGCTGGCTGCGTCTCGTCAACTTCTGCTTGTCCCTGTTCGGGGGCTAACATTGCCGAGATAGCACTGGCCGCATCGGCCATATTCATTGCTTGTATTTCTGCCATAGTATTTTCTTAAATTAGATTTTTCTGTGATTTGACGATAGCGTTCTGTGCAATTTTCCCGTTGTCCATGATCTTGATCAACTCTTGCCGCAGGCCGTCAATGGCCTGCAACATACACCACGCTGTCTCGCGCTTCACAGACTCTTCGGGTTTCGATGATCGAAATGCCCAAAGTTGGTCGTTTTCCAATTTTGCAATCGCAGTGTTGAGGGTTTCATCCTCCAGCAGCTGCTTGGCCTTTCGGCCCTTATTTACCTGGTCTTCGTTTGTCACTTACTGTGCCATTCCTTGAAAGGTTGATGGGGGCATCATCTCAGGCGCTGGTGGCTGCGGCTGGGACACAAACTGTGCCGCCTGCTGCTGGGCCAACAATGCCTGCTGACGCATTGCTTCACGATCAATATTCTGGGCCGCATCAATTTCGGCTGTACTGATCTGTGATTTGTACTTTAACTCAATTTCATACTTTTTGAGATACAAATCTTGGGCCATCTTGTCGCGGGTCAGATCGTCATCCATGATCATCTGCTGGCGCTTTAGCTCCAGCTCTGCCGCTTTCTTCTGGATGTCTGCCTTGATACTTTCAGCCTGCACTTGGGCCAGCACCTCTTCGGGGCTTGGCTTTTGCTGTGGTGGTGGTGGCACATAGTCGGCAGGGATATCTTGGAAAAAGCTGGTCGAGTCTTTGAAGCCAGATAACTCTACGATTTTGCGTAGGGTATTACTAAACTGCTGGGGCGTGACCAATGGGTTTGTGGGGCCAAGTTGTTGCAAGATTTGCTCTTGCTTGGCCATGATCATCATCAGCGCTTGCAGTTTCTCGTTGGTGTCGCCATTGCCAAGGGCAATGTTGATGTTCGCATCCATACTGGTGTCCCAGAACCTTGGATCGATCTGCACCCACTCATTGCGCATTCTGACCATTCGGGCTTTGTCCTGGTGCGTTGTGGCCAAGAACAAAATGCCTTTGAATAGCTTTTTCATGCCTTCAGCCAGAATTCGGGCTGTCAGCTCAATACGGCCTTGGCTTGCGTTGATGGTGGCATTCACTGCCGCCTTGGTGCTTGACTGCAATGCATCAGCATTCAGCCCCATGGCCGCCTTGCTCATGCCAGTGCGATCTTCTTTGATCTGGTCCATGTATTCCATCATCGGGAATGCGGCCTGACCCACAAATGGCGTGGTCAATGGCTGGACCATGCCAGGCGCGCGCATTCTGATAATCGCACCCGTCTCATTGTTCAAGACATCGTCAATGTTGACTTGGCCTTCGACCACCGCTGTGCGCGGGTGGATCGACTGGGCCAGACTGTCCAATGTGTTCCTGAGTATTTCCGACTTGATCTCTTGCAAGTCGCGGGTGATGTCGAAAATCGACATGGCCTCAAGTGGGCTTGTGTGTGGCTCTGGGTCGCAGGGAAAGTCAGCAAAGGGAATATAGCTGGCTGGCAGATTACGCACCACCTTATAGCCACCACCCATGCAGCAGACCTTGCGCAGCTCGGCAATGCCGTCACCATCGTAGTCCACACGGGAATAAGCCTCGATGTAAAGCACTCTGCGCATCATCGGGTTGGCAGCGTCATTTGTGCCAAATGTCGTGGACAGTGGCTGACGCGCTAAATACTCATCATTACTGTCCAAGTCAGTCGATGACATATTCTCTTCGATCTCATCCTGGTCATAACCCATGGCCAACAAATCAGCCATGGTGGCCATCTGCCTGTGGGCAATGATGGTCGCGTCATCAAACGATCTGGCGCGTCTGTCTAGTAGCAGCTCTTCGGGTGGCACGGCCATGATCTTGATCCGGCCATCCTTTGTGATGCGCTTGATCTGCACATCATGGATCATGGGTGCAGGCATAACCATTGGCTGGCCAGTTGTTGGATCGACAGTCGTGAGCTGCGCTTCGTTAATCGCTGGGTCTGGATAAGACGTAATGATCTTGACCTCACCACCAGGCTCTTGCATCAGCATCTCTAGCGTCTGGTCATCGAGGCCCGTATATTCCTCAATCCGGACCTTCTCTTCATCCTCCCACCAGAATTTGGCAATGCCGCATTTGCGAACCAGTGCATCCTTAAAAATTGCATAGGTCGTTAAAAACCCAGAATTGTCGTTCTGGTAAATATAATTACAGTAGTCCGTGGCCTGTTGGGCCATCTTGGTGTCTTCGGGTCCCCTGGGCGCAAATTCCACCACATTCTCAGAACTAAAGAAAACGCGCATTAGGCTTGGCAGCATGGCCGAGACAGTGTCCCGCACCTCCATGGCCACCACCTTGCTGTTGCCTTCGACCTCATTGCCGAATAAATCACCGCGATAGTATTCAGTCCCTTTGGCGCGTGTGGGTGACAAGTCACTGTCCACATAGCTCACCGCATCGACCAAATCTTGGGTAATGATGCTTTGCAGCTCTGCATCATCCATTGGCTGTTTGGCTGCAATGTCGGTGGATAAATTTTCGGTGATGTTTTCAATCATGGCTTGACCTTTGTAAGAACCACATACATGGAGTCCACAGCCCTTGGGGTGCGGATAATTTCGTCTTGTGGCAATTCTAGTGCTTCTCCCACCTTTGAGAGACGCATTTCCAGTGTTGTCAGCTCAAACCGATCTGGCCAGCCCAAGTACCAGTGCCACTCGGTGTAATACTTCCAAGAATTTTCGTTAAATGCCCTGACATGGGTTGGGTCTTGCCAAGCGCCAAGACTCAGGTCATAAGGCACATGGATGCGCATCTGGCCGCCCACCTTCAGCAGCTCTTTGCAGTTGGTCATGGCATCGACCAGGTTGGGGATGTGTTCCAGCACATCATTGGCCAGAATCACTTCAAACATTCCTGGCACGATCTCCAGTTGCCCAAACCTAGTCTCTAGCGTGTCGCCCCATTTGACTTTGCTGATATCCACCAGCCAGTCAGGATTCTTGCTGGCCTGTATATCTGCATTGAGATACTCAGCGCACCAGTCTTTGCCAGACCCTAAGTTAAGAATCAAACCAGGCACTCGCATAATTTGGCCGATTTTCTCTGAGCCATGGCAGCGCATCCTCATGGAGCTTTTGCGCATTCATGCCAATGGTGTTTGAGCCAATGTGGTGGACATAACTGGCACTCACATAATGGCCATAGCCTTTTTGGATTAAGTCCATACAATGCACATCGTCACTGTACCAATTCAGAGGAGGAAACTTTGCCTCTTCAAATGCATCACTTGATATCCATGCAAAGATTGGGCTGACCTCTTGGGCCATTTTGATGTGGGACTCAGACGGGAATTTGTAGAAATGCAGCTTCTCTGGCTGGTCAGTGATGCGCACATTTTGACAAGGTCGGGCCGCATCGCACCTGGCAGCGACCCATCCAGCTTTGTAGCTGTTCATGGTCCTGACAATGGCCACATCTTCCATCAGCACCTTCACGCTGGTGGGGGTCAGCACCACATCATCATTGGCCACAATGCATGATGACCAGTCTTTCATGGCCGCCTCAATGATTTCGTTGTAGTCCTCGCCAAAGTTCCTTGGCTGGCCATAAATCTTGAAGTCAGCTTGGAAATTCTCAATCACCGACTCTGGGCCGCGCAGATAGACTGGACACTCTGGCGCGTACTGCCGGATTGACTCCAGCAACACCGCCAGACCATGGCCCTTGACAGTGGCAATGACAATTGGACAAATCATTTCTTCGCCTTGTTTCTGGCACTGATCGCAGCCGCCTTGGCTTTGGCATCGGCCTTGGAGCTTGCGCCCCATGCCTTCAGACTCAGCAGAAGCCTAGTCGGCTCGCCTGCTTTGTACTCAGGACCAGGCATATTGCCCATCCGCGCCAAGAAGCTGGCGCGTCTTGGGTTATCGCCAGCCTTGACTGGCGCTTTGAGGTTCATCCCCTCGGCCTTGGCACTAGCACGACCCTTGGCATTTAAGCCACCAGACGGGCTTTTGCCCTCTTTACGCTGCCAAGCTGGGGTCTTCATTTCTTTTTCACTGGCTTGGCGGTTTTAGCCGCTGCTTTGAAGTCAGCAGCACTTGGCGCGCCTTTAGCCCCAGGCTTGCGCATTTTCTCTTTGCTGCCAGCAGCAATTCTTTCGCGTTTTGCATGAATGTTTGCATATAACCCTTTCATTCCTCTTCTCCCTCTTCATAGTCTTCGCCCTCTTCCATCTCTTCACCCTCTTGCTCGCCAGTGTTCGGGCCACCCACCACCCATGCATCGCACGTTCTGCTGGCTGCACACTTAAAGTCGAAAATCTCACAATAGCCAAGGTCGGCCAACTTGATCGTTCCCCATGGGTCTGCTTCCATGCCAATGCCTTGGGCAATGCACTGCTTGATGTTGTCAGACACGTTGAATGCCGCGCAGTTGCCGCACAGAGACTGCTTTGCGTCATCCATGCTGACATCCCACTGGTCAGCCTTCTTGCGCCAAAAAGCCTCATTGGGCAGCTTGGGATTCTCAGGACCATAGGCCGCGCTGGTGATTGCCTTGGCGCGGTTTTTTAGGTTGAGGGTAATGTCTTGCGTGGGCAATGGGCAGTTCTCACCGCCCTCCATGTCTTCGCCCTCTTCTCTATCCATGACCTGGTCCATGGTGCGTTTTAAAGTAGCCATTATTTTTTCGCCTTGTTCTTTGCCGTGCGCTGACCGCGCATGGGCATCTTCGCCTCAGACATTGCAATGGCAATTGCCTGTTTAGGATTCTTAACAATTTTGCCAGTGCCACCACTGTGGAGCTTGCCAGCCTTGTATTCTCCCATCACCTTACCAACTTTCTTTTGCGCTTTGGTCATCATGGATATTCTCCTGGTTGAAAAAAATAGTTGGGCGGAATTTTTTCGCCCAGCTTTTCTGGCATCAATTATGCAACCCTAGATAGATTTCTGCGCAGGGGTTGGGACCACTTGCTTGAGCCAGTGCTGCCATACATTCCCATGACCGCATCACTGGCAAATGTCAGGACAAAGGCATCGGCCTTGTCAGGGCTTGGCAACCCCCTTCGCTTGATCTCGTCTTTTCCCTCAATGGCAATCTTGCCATTGCTGGTAAATGAGTACCGCACTGTGGCCAGCTCATTGATCAAGACATCATCCCGTGGCATCTTGCAGTCCCGCGCCTCAAGCCAGGCTCTGGCCCGATACCAAAGTTCTGCTTTCAGATTCCTGTAAGTTCCACCCATGGCTGGGGACTCGGACACGTTGATGCCTCTGGCCGGCAGGCCCAGCTCTCTTAAGCGGTCCACCACCCCAGCACCTAATCCAATCGAATCGACCAGTATTTCCTTGGGTTGCTGGCTTGGTGGCAGCGCCTGATACTCGGCTACCACCGCACCAGTCAGTTGCATCAGGTCCAGATTCTTCCAAGTCTTGATGTTCTCAGTCACCGCATTGCCTTGGCGCTTGCATAGGGCGCTTCGGTCTGAGCCAAACCTTGCCACATCCAAGCCCCAGATCATGGGCGCGTACTCGCTTGGCGCCACATCCCGATTCAATGCACTTTCCAGCAAGTCCATGGCAATCACAGTGTCGTCATCGCCCTTGGGAAACTCACCGACCACGCGAATCCGGTAGACGTTGCTTTCCTCGCCATAGCGCATGGCCATCTCTTTGACGTACTCATCCGACACCCTTGGGCTATCGAGACAGCTCACTTGGAATGTGGTCCACTCATCTGCCAGGCGCGTGTGGGTGTCGTAAAAGAATCCAGAGCTTCTCACCGGATTGCCCAGCAGCAGCGTCACCGCATTGTGGCCAGACATCGATCCAGCTGCCGCCTCGAACACTTGCTCTGGCACACCCGATGCCTCATCGGCCACCAGCATCACATTCTCCGAGTGAATTCCCTGCAAAGCCTCTGGCTGCTCGGCCCTCGATGTCCTAGCCGAGATAAACATCTCAGTCGGTGCAGCATTGAATTCAATCCTCTCTTGCTTGACAGTGAGCAACCCCTGCAAGGGCAAAGGCATCGAATTGATCCACCTCTTTAGCTCTGCAAACATCGCGTCATAAAGCTGAGAGCTTGTCGGTGCAGTCACCACCACCTTGACCGGACTCCGAGTCATAAAGTACCAGAGCATGGCCCAGCTGCTTGCTGTACTCTTTCCCACCCCGTGGCCACTTCTCACAGATATCTTCCTATCCCCACGGGCAATGGCCTTCAAAAACTCAATCTGCCACTTGTCAGGATCAACCCCCAGCACCTCTTGCACAAACAAGACCGGATCAGGCTGATACCTCTCCACCCACTGGCTAAAAACATTTTCTTTCATGGATGGATCGTCTCATAAATCTTCCACGCCCCAGGACTCATCGCCCACTTGTGCGCATCTAGCTCATCAGTCCTGACCAGTATCAGCAAGTGATACGTCATCGCCAAATCAAACCGATCCTCATTGATCGCCTCCATCATGCGAATCTTCAAATCCAGCAACATCACCGACAAATGCATCGCTGTCAACAAATCAGTCATGTCATCCTCGCTTGCTTTAAGTTCTGGCCAGTGATCCTATTGGTCCAGCATGATGCACACAACCACCTGGTCGCACTCATCTCCACCCCACCCTCCGGTGGCTTCATCACAGCGCATTTATTACAAAGCTGTAATTTGTGACCATGGCAGTTCCCATTGAGCCGAATATGGTTATTTACAAAATTACTCTTCACGATACCATTTCCATATTCCCCAAATAAGCACCAGCACATTAAATGCCAATATCGAATAAACTATATTCAATATAATCACTGTATTTTCTGAATCTGATTATGTGGGTGCGTTAACCACTTATCACCTAATAATCTCAATGCCTTAATATATTGGCGCTGATTATGTCTATTCGTGCTACGCGGCACATAATCGACATTGAATAACTGCCTGACTTTAGTTAATAACACAATATTCATATTACCCCCACGATCTGGTTAATGTCCACCCAAGTGTGCCAGACAATTGTGCCATCCAAGCTCATTAGCTTGCAGAAGATTTTTTTGTCTCTGGACTCATCAGTGTCTAAGACGATCCACTCCTGGCCCTTGATCACCACTGTCGCCTGCTTTGATTTCATTCGTTTACCCCGTTGTTTGTGGAGTTGACATTTTTGCACAATTTGACTTGTTTGGTAAGTTAGATTTTTATTTTTTAAAAAATTTTTTTTGTAGGTGTTTAGTGCCGCCACAGTCGCCCCCGCCAATCCGGCCATGGGGGGGGTCGCGGCCACCGACCGCCAGCTGGCCACCACCGACTTATCCACGCTTTTTGGCCAACCTTATCCACAGATTCCTGTGCATAACCCTTGATGTAATACTTTAATGCACTTAATTCTGTGGATAACGACTTATCCACTTAACATAATGGTCGTTGTATAAAGTGACTGAATGCTTCGGTATTCATTTACTCGATTGACACGCTGCGCTTGCGTAATGCATCGAGGGCCATGCTTCCAAGGTCGATGTTGACCAGTGGTTGCTGCTTGTCGCCATACTCGTCTGGAGCCTGCTTTGAGGCCAGCCAGCGCCTTGTGTCCACTCTCAGCTTGGCCACTTGCGCCTCTTGAGGCGTGGCCGTGTCTGCAATTTCGAGGGTCTGCTCTGCTAAACTTCGACCACCTCGCGTGCGTGCGCGTGCGAGGAGTTCTCCCCGCTTCGCATCTTTTTCGATCCATTTGTAGAAACCACCGATGCTGATGTCCAGAGACTTAATCACTGAATCGGTTGTTTTCCCTTGTGAGATATGGTCAAAGAGCATAGCCTCACCGCCAAAGGCGTGGATTTTCTTATTGATTCCTGACATCTCTTTGCGCTCGATTGCAGCTTGGTCACGCAGCGTAAGCTGGCGCTCTGCAATGTTGTCAGCCAGTTCACTCAATGTCTTTGCGCTCTTCTTTGCTGTTGCCATTCAGATACTCCTCAATTGTTTTGATTGCTTCGGCAGCTGATCTGGCGACCACTGACCGATACCCTTTTGCATTTAACTGCAAACCCACAGCGCTTTGTTTTGCTGAGACCACACCGGCCTTGGTCTTCATTTCCACAAATAGCGCATGAAACCCGTTTTTAGCCTCCAGAACGCAAAGATCAGGCATCCCTGCCAATACCCCTTCACTATGCAATCTAACGCGCTCTGAGGCGCTTCTATCGCCTCCATTCGGTATTGCCGCAATGATGATGTCCGGATAGAACGCTCGAAAGTGTTGCACCACCTTGACCTGGTCAATGTGTTCAATGCTTTTTCTCTTGCGTTTTAAGTCAACCACCATTCCTCGGATTCTACAACCGAGGGTTTGGCTTGGAACAAAGGGCATCGGTGCTTGACATCGGTCGGGAATGCCGCGAGGCCGGTTTGGCCGCACTGGTGTTCGGACCATGTGATGGTTGCCCATCCATTCCTAATCTTTGCCTGGTCAAACATCCACCGCAGTGGCTTGGCGTTGACCTTCCTGTGCCTTTCCATCTGCTCCGCTGGCATGGACTGACGCTGCTCCACTTCTACCGCCTTACTGCACTGATGGCAGAAAACGCGCTCATCTTCCACGAATTTCTCTAACTGTGGATAACCTGTGGATAACTGCTCAACTTGTTGGACCATTGCTTTTCTCCAAAAAGGGTCAAAAGTAAACCGGTATGGACAAAGGAAATCTACCGCATTACCGCATTACTTTCGTACCCTGCCAAAACACCGAGACTGGCCTGTGGATAAATGGGTCTAAAGACCCCATTTAATCCACAAGACCCAGCCATTGTCTAATCCGGTATACCGCATTACTACCGCATTACTACCGCATTACCGCATTACTTTAATTGCACCCACCCCAAGCCCTCATGGTCCTGTGCAAAGCGCTGGAATATGGCGGCGCCAACTGCCCGTCTTGAATAGCTTTGGTTGGCTTGTGGCACTGATGAGTAGATCGCTGGCCACTCAAGCTGGTGCATCCCTTGGAGTTCTTTGGGGACAATGGGGCGACCTGGCCCTCTTCGCATAATGACCTGACCATGCTGGTTGATGATGGACTGGACATAGTTGCAAGCCTGGTCACAAATGTCTTGGACTTGTTGCTGCTTCTTATCGCTTTGGCGGTCAGCAGCTGCTTGTCTTCGGTCTTCTTCCGATGACATGGCTGGAACGACAAGCAGCACCATCTGCTCTTGGATATCCCCGTCTTCATCCAGCACTGTGTCGGCAAAGACATCTGACTGGAACTTGATTTCTCTGAAGTTGGGCTGGTAGCGGGTCTTGACTAAGCGCATATAGCGGGTCTTGGTCTCATCTTCAAACAGAATGCCGGTGAGGGTTGCATCGCCGGTAAATGCGCTTGCTCCACGGGCTGTGGCATCTGAGTCTGACTTTGATATGGTCTTGTTGGTATGGGTAATGATGCAGACTGGCGTGTCCAGTTGGATATAGATGGTCTGCTTTAAGGCTGCAATATATGCACCTACCTCGCTATTATCATTCTCATTATCAATATCCATAGTGGCATTGGCCGTGTCTAAAACCAATAATGGCCTGACATTATCAACAGTGTGGTTTATTACATTATGTGCAAGCATGAGTAAATCCTTCACATTAGATCGCTTGGCATCGATGATGACAAACCAATCTGATAATGCTTTTGAATCAATCCCATAATGGCGCGCATAGCCGGTCAGAGTTCTTTCGACTTGGTCCGAGTCTTCAGTCACGATGATTGTTTTGCGCTTTTTAGTGGCTGTGAGTTCACAGTCCTTGGCCTGTAAGCCGGCCATGACCATGCACAGACTGATGATGGCCGTGGTCTTGCCGATGCCAGGCTGACCGGCCAGCACCATGAATGAATGCGCCCAGAAGCCTTTGACCATGTAGCGGATGGGTTTGATCTGGCCAATGGATAGCTGGCGCTCTGGCCAGCCTTGTGGTGCATCGGTGGCCACTGGCGCTTGGGCAATCACCGCGGCAAAGTCTTCCACCGCTGACTTGCGCTCGGTCTGCTTTGTTGGCGGCTCATAGCCACAGTCCTTGGCGTGCTTGAAGAGTGTTCCAAGCCCCACACCTTTGCCTTGATGAAAGCTCTTCCAGTGGGTCTCAATGTCTTTTGTGCCGGCAAACTTGGCGCCAGCCATAGACCATGTCATCCATGGGCCAAGACCAGCCTCTCCGAATTCAGTGTGCAGCGCTTGACCCAGCTCAATCCACTGGTCATAGTCGCAGTCTGGGCTGATATGGTGCAAAGCCTTGACGGCACGATCAAGATCGCTGTCTTCAAGCCTTGAACCTAATTGGGTGAAGTCAAATGACTGGCTTGGTGGTGCTGGCTTTGGCTCTTGCAGCTGGTGCTGCTCGATGATGCCCCAGTCTTGCAGTAGGGCATAAAGGTCCACGGCCTCTTGGAATTCACCGACCACCGCATTGCCACTGAGTAGCACTGACTTGCCTGCACTGTTTGGTAGGCCAAATACTTCCAGTTCCTGACCACCGCCCAGCTTGTACTTCGGTAAAACTTGGTCAGATTCTTTGGGTGGTGAGACCCATAGAAAGACATGACGGCCACGGCCTGAGACAGAAACCTCGGTCAGCATCTTGTGCTGCTTGACGAATTTCGCCATGCGCTGGATGGCCACATTGGTTGGGCCTGATGCGTGCTTCATATCGACATCGAGGCAAACCAGAAAGTTCCCTGATGCGCTGATGATGGGGCGCTGCTGGACAAGGCCAAGATACTGACCATGTGGGGCTTGCTCCATGGTCCAGATGTCTTCAGCGTTGTACAGATCGCTTGGGTCTGTATCCCGTGCCACGCCTTGGCCAGATCGCTTGTAAGGGATTTTTTTGCTGCCTTGCAGGGCAAAGGTACAAAAGACGGCATCAGGGGCGACAGCGCCAATCTTGCAGGCCACTTGCTGGGACTGGCTGAATGTATCTGGCAGGGGTGTTTCAGTTATAGTTGACACTGAAATTCCTTTAGGTTGGGGTTTCATTTGTAGGTTGCCATTGAGTTGACTTTTGACCTGGTAGTGTTTACGCGCTATCAGGTCTTTTCTTTTGGCAGGGATTGGATTCTATTCCTTGGACCTGACTAGGCTGGCCGCAGCCACCTTCTCACCGACTAGGTCTTCGGAAACCTCGACACCGAGTTTTAAGACAGCACTGGGGCTTTTGAGTTCCCATGCGATCAGCATATCTTTGAATGCTTCTTGGACCAGTGCCTCATCTTTCCAGAATTTGGTCTTGCGACCCATGCGCATGGTCCAGCCTTGAATCGATTTGCCGTCAAGCAGTTGGGCCTTGGCAGCAGACTGCACCGCATCGGCCCATGCGGTCACCAGAGCCGCGTCATCGAGCATCTCAGGGGTAACAGTGGTGTCAGGCTTGAAATCACTTCTGGCGGTCTCTTGGACCTTCTCACGCATGGATGGACAAATGGTCTTGGCCTTGCAATAACGGCAGGCATCGGGAGAGGGGTTTGTAGGTGCATCGCCTGAGAGCGCCAGCTCGGCTGCCGACTGCAAGCGCCTGCCGTGAAGCTCCAGACGCAGGCCAGACACTGTCCACTTGCTGTGGCCCACACGGGGCTGGAATATGTGCATGGTGCATTCGATGGTGTTTGGCGCCTTGAGCTGGCGCATAGCGCCAAGGGCATAGGTCAGCAGCTGCTTGTTGTCATTTGCGTCAACAGCCACACGGCCAGTCTTCAGATCAATGACATGGAGATGGTTGCCATCGACCAGGACTGCATCGGCAGTCCCACCAAGCGCTGGGTGCAAAGACTTCAAACCCTCATCCAGATTGACTTCGATGAGCTTCTTTCTGGGGTTTTCCACCAGCGTGTTGACAAAGTCGGCATAGCCTTGGGCCATGGCCACATGGTCCGGATCAGTGCCAGCTGGAATTTCTTTGCCAGTCAGAATGATCTCTGACAGTTCATGGATGGCAGTGCCAATAGCAGCCGCTTCGCCTGCTGGCTCATAGGGCATGAGGGATTCGAGCCGATAACTGCCTGGGCATTGCATGAACCGATCTGTGCGTGATGCAGAGAGTCGGGCGTGTGCTCTGGTTTCGTGTTGCATGGTTTTCTCCTGGTTAAATGATTTGTGAAATGATTTTCTGCTTGGCGATCACTTTGCCAAGAATGGTGTGATCCAGTGATGCCCTGACTGTCAGCAGATAAATCAAGGGCTTCATGCCATTTTTGTTGATGTTTTCGACTCGGCTGCTGGCCTGCTCCAATGCGCTGGTCTGCCAAGTTGGCTCGACAAAGACAATTGTGTCAGCAGCTGACAAGTCAATGCCCTCACCGCATGACCCAATGTTTCCGATAAAGCACTTGGTCTTGCCGGACTGGAATGCGTCAATGTTCTTTTGGCGCTGGGCCTTGGGCGTGTCACCCACCACCATGACGGGTTTGTGTTCTTTGAGGCCATCATTGAGCATGGCCACCACCTCTTTGTGATGGGCAAACACCACCACTGGCTCGTCAGAATTGAGCAAGTCGGCAATGAATTCAATGGCCAATGGGGCTTTCCTGATGCCAGCTTCGCGCATGATCTCTGACAAGCCTTCAAAGGCCAGTAGCGCATTGGGATTGGCCACCAATGCGTCAGCATCGAATGACTGCTCTCTTTTGTCCACTGCCAAATCAAAGGTGATCAGGCTCACTTGTGGCTCTTTGTAGTCCATAAAGATGTCTTCCTTTTTGCGTCTGAGCATATGGGGCTTGACCATGGCTTTCAGCTCTGGAATGTTTGACGCGCCAGACACATCAAGGCCGCCCCATGGTGGACTCCATGCTTTTGCGTATCGGTAGACAAAGTCAAACCAGCCGCCACGATAGATGCCAAGGCCGTGCAAGATGGGCCACAGTTCAGCTGGGCGATTTGGCACGATAGTGCCGCTGAGTGCAAAGACATAGTCAATCTTTTTCATAGCGAGCATTGCGGCCTTGGTGCGTTTTGCCTTTGGGTTGGCCAGCCTGTGGCACTCATCCAAGACTAGAGTGTTATATCTGTCCACATTCGTAATGCCATACTGCAAAACATCGTAGTTGATGATGGTCACATCGGCAGAATTTGGCTCTGAAGCCTCGCGTTTTCCATTGACCACATTCACTGAGACATTGGGCGCCAACCTAGCAAAGGCAGACTCCCAGACTGTCTTGGCAATGGCTGGGCAGACGATGAGGGCGGGTAGGTTTTCAAGTGCAGCAGCTGCTGTGGGTAGCGTCTTGCCAACCCGTGGCTGGTCGGCCAGTATGGCCCTGCGCCTGGACAGCAAGAAGAGCTTTGCCTCTTGCTGGTGGGGGAATAACTGCATTTCGGTTTCCTCGTTTTAAGTTATTTGCATCATATACGATTTGTGCTAAAGTGCAATTTCTGTTTAACGACAGAAACGTAAAACCCTTAAACCTTTAAAAGGAAAAAACCATGTCAACCAGAGTCGTAACCGGAAGAGTTCGTTTCTCATACTTCAGCGCCTTGACTGCTCGCAAGAATGAAATGAACGGGAAAGAAGAGTTCTCAACGCAAGTGCTTGTCCCTAAGACAGACCTTGATACTGTGAGCCAATTGAAAGCGGCAGCCAAGGCCGCATTGACCGCCAAGTTTGGGGACAAGATTCCCAAAACTGTTCGCAATCCCTTGCGTGATGGCGACACTGAAGTGAAATCTGATGGATCACCACTGGGGGCTGAGTATGCAGGCCATTACTTTTTCAACACCAAAAGCACCAATAAGCCTGGTGCAGTGGATGCCCATGGCCATGACATTCTTGGATCACAAGATATTGTCTCTGGCGACTATGGCAGGGTGAGTCTCAATGCTTATGCCTATGACCAGGCAGGCAACAAGGGCGTGTCGTATGGCCTCAACAACATCATGCTTTTAAGTAAGGGTGACTCGCTTGGTGGTGCAAAGCCATCAGCGGCCAGTGATTTTGGTGTGGTGGCAGGTAAAGGCTCTGCACCTGTGGCCGAGTCAGTCGATAGCGACTGGTGATCTGTCGATCAGTTTCTCAAGGGCCAAGTGCAATTGATTGACTGATGTCCAGAGTGGCTCAACAGTCCCAGATAGCCATCGGCTCACCTGGGACTGTTGGATGCCAGCCTCATTGCACACCGCAGCCATGGTGATCTTGTGAGCCTTGGCCTTTGCCTTGATGTCGTGAATTGATTGCATGACCGCATTCTAATTGCGCTATATGTAAAAAAACAACATGGACAGAATTACTTCTTGCAACATAATTTATTTGTGTCTTAGAATGTTACTACTGTCTAACTTAAACGAAAGAAACCGATGAAACAGAAAATCATTACCGCCTTAATTGAATGGACCTTGGCCATCATTATTTTTGGTGGCATTGGCGTGATGCTGGCTTGGAGGGGCTGATCATGCAGTACCCATCAACACCCGCCTGTCCCAAAGACCTCTTTGAGTTCAAAGCCATCATTGAAGATGTCGAGCTGACATGCTTCTTGGAATACAGCCCAGCCGAAAAAGGCTCGACAGATTCACTTGGCGCACCTTATGAGCCTGACTTTGAAGAGTGCATGACCCTCAATAACGCATACATCGCTGGCACTGATGTAGACATTGCCCACATGATTCTGCAAAGCCTGGTGGACCACATTGAAGTCTCTGCGCTGGAGAAGTTAAATGACCGATAAAGAATTGCCCTTGGCCCTTGAGGCCTGCCTCGACCTGGTCAGCTCCATGGTCGATCCAGAGATTTATGGATATGCCATCAACAAGGATGTGAGAACACACGCATATGTGGTCAAAACAATGCTGGAGCGCTTGAAAGCCCGAATGGAGACCAGCACATGGCCAGAGGCTTAAAGCCCCGTGTAGAGCCTGCCATTGAGGCAGCGCTCCAGAAGAAAGGCAATCTGTCTGATGTGGACTTGGCCAAGCTGTGCTTTTGTGCCAGGCGCAGTGCAGCGCGAATCCTGTTTGACTTGCACCGCCATGGTCTGGTCCACATCTCAGGACACACCAAGGTCCATGCCAATGGCCAGTGGCGGCCTCTGTGGTCTTGGGGTGATGGTGAAGATGCCATAGCGCCTGGGCCAGTGCCAGGGTCTGAGCGCATTAAAAAGTACCGCGACAAGATGAGTGCAGACGATAAAGACTTTGACGCTGCCAGACGTAGACAGAAAAGACGGGTCGTGAAACGCGACCCATTAACTGCAATGTTTTTTGGGGGTGTGAAATGATTGATAAATTTATTGATGCTTGGTTTACAGGGCGCTTTTTGAAGCATCCTGTATTTACCTTAATTGTTGGCTTTGTTCTTGGAGTTTTACTTTCCAAGTAAACCACTAAGTATTGTTTGATTTTCTTCTTGATCAAATAATCCAGAGCCTAATGGCAATGCTGGAACAGCAGCAAACATTTCTGGACCAAATTTCTTGAACAGTTCTTTTCGTTCTTCAGGTGTTGAATAGTAATAAAGGTCTTTCAAACCTTGATTTCTTAAATATTCAACAGACTGTTTTGGAACAGTAGATGGCAAAATTGCACCTTTAAATTCACCAACTTGAACAGCGCGTTGCGGTTTGATTTCAAAATATTCTGTTGGCATTTCGCGCAGTTTGTTCATAAACACTTGAACATCAGCCTTTAATGCCTGTGGAACATCTTTATAAATTTTGTCTAGCAAATTTACATTTCTTGTTTGACCAATCTCATATAGCGCATCTGGCGCGTCATAACGATAGCCAGATAAACCTTCAAGTTTTCCAAGTCGGTCAGTTAAATCATTAAACGCGCTGTCAATTTGTTTTTTAATTGGCTCAAATTTCTCAGGTGTGATGATGCTTTCTCTAGCTGCTTTAACTTGATTCAAGCTCTTAAATTTAGGTGTTGCAACAGCCCTAATGTTTCCAACACCATACATGAACCCCTCTGAACCAGCGCCACCTTTCATCTCTTTGACAAGATTTTCTAATGTTGCAGGGGCATATCTTCTGTTCCCAGAATCTGTATATCCTTTAAAAATACGCTCTTTAATATTTACACCAGCATCAGGCAACCTATTATTAAATGAATTAAGCCAGTCGCCATATTCAGATTTAAGGTTGTAAACGCCATCACTTAAAGCCTGTGAAAATTTCCAATCAGCATCAAAGTCTTTTCTATCTGGCAAAACGCCTTTTTCTTTAAGGAATTTAGCCATCATTGGCTCTGAATATTGGCGATCACTCCAGTTCTGCGTGAGCTGACCCATCCTGTAATCACCTACATCATCTGCAACATCTGAAAACATAGCTTTAAGGTTTTTTGCAGACTTCGGGTCAATTTCATAGTCAATTTTTGGCGCTCTTGCTGTGTACGCATCAAACCCATAAACAGGATTCTTGGCAGATGGAACAGCCATTTCCTTTGGACCAATCAAAGAAATATCGCCAAAATTCAGCATTGGATTTTCTACGTTAGACACCGCAATTGATGGCACTGGCATTCCACCAACTTTTTCTACATTTGCTAATTTCTGTGGGCTGATGTTGTGATGAACAATCATTTCTTTGCCTGCTTCAACATTAGGCACAAATTGAGATGGAACACGCTTATTTAAAAACCCGCCTACATCTTTAATAGTTGCACCAACAGGCATGCCTTTTGTCAATGGTGCAAGGATTGGCGACATCTGCGCCAAAATACCAAGTCCATAAGACGGCTTGGCCACATCCATGATCGCTTGGTAATTTGGATTCAAAACACTGAATCCCATTTGGTCTGGGGCAGTACCAAGTAAACCCTGCACAGCGGCATAGGTCTTTGGGTCTGGCAGTGTATTGACATCGCGCTTTGCAGCCAATGCTCTTGCCCTTGCACCTTGGCGTTGAATGTTGGGATTTCCGAAAAACGGCATCAAATCCTCTTCATCAAGTAAGCCTGCCATGATTACTCCTGTGCGCCAATAGCAGCGCCAAATCCAAGTTGTTCAGCCTTTTTGCGCAGTGACTGGGCCAATGGCTCGACCTTCATTATGTTGGCCTTGCCCATCATCATGGCTGCCAGCTTGGGGTCAAGCATAGCCTCAACAAGAAGTTGCTGAATCTGCTGATCAGGCAATTTATACAAAAAGTCCAGCGGCCTTGTCATGGTGCGCAGTGTCGTGTTGTCAGCCATGGACTCACTGAACACTCGGCCAATCAGATTGCCCATGCTCATGTTCTGGAACGTGTTAGAACCTGGCGCCTTCACGCCTGGCGCAGTTGCAGCCTGACCACGATTGATCTCATCAATAATGTTGTCTAGTCTGCGCTGTGCAGGCGGTGACAATTGGGCGCCAATTTCTTCTGCTTTGGTGGCCAGTTGTCTGCGCAAAGCGCCAGCAGCCAAGACCGGCTCACCCGTCATCAGGTTGGGTTGGCCAGTTGTGACTTGTGCCTCGATGCCCTGCATAATTTTCATTTGGTCAATGGCGCTTGATGACTTTTCAAACTTCTGCATATAGTTCTTAAAGCCTGGGGCGCCAGATTCGATGACGTTGTCAATGATTGGCAGCAGTTCGGCCAGCTGACCTTTGGCTAGACGCAAATTGGCTTGCTCACCAGACAATTTGCCGGCCATGGCATCTGTGATGTCTTTTCTGACACTGTACAAAGCCATGGGGTCAATTGTTCCAGTCTCTGGGTCAATACGTTTGGCCAATAGGTTGTTGACATAGCCCATCGCCTCATCGACTGTTTTGCGTTGCGTTGCTGGGTTGGCCATGATGCTTGAGATGGCATCAGCAATTGGTAATACGCTCACTGGCTGCTTATTAGCAAATGCCGATTCACGCAATGGGCCTGTGATGCCAGCACGTTTTGCTTCAGCATAAGGAATAGAGCCAGGCATTGTCACATCGCCACCGCGGCCACCAAGCCTGCGGAATGACTCCAGCAAAGCCTGCTGATTTGAAGACAAAACGCTTGGGAATGCACCAGACTGGTCCAAGCCTCGAATGGCAGTCTCAGCCGCGGCAAGACCAGGATCACGCGCACCAGCTGCTGTCGTGACGCGAACACCTGGGACAAGTGGCTGGGCCTGCTGCAAGTTTTGCATGGCTCGTTGTGGGTCTGTAGCCAGTCGGTTTAAGACATTGCCCACAATCACCTCGCGGCCTGCTTGTGTAAATGGTTTGACCAAGCCACTTGGCGCTGCCAATGCTCTTTGAGTTGTTGAAAGTGTTGGACCACCTGGGGCGACCATACCGGCCAACATTGCACCGCCAACTTGAAGCGCTGGAGGCGCTCCACCTTCACGCAACATTCCACCAGCGCCTGACGCTGTCAGTGCAGCCGCGGTCTGGGCCTTGGGACTTTGCGCAAAGAATTGGGCCAGCTCACGGCCCATGCCTGGCAGCTTTGGCGCCACTTCGCCGGCAGCACGGGCAAGGCCACTTGTGCCATAGCCGGCAGTGGCCACATCTTGGATGACGCGCTCTTGTCCTGTTCTGGGTTGTGGGAAACCAACAGCTGACAATGTTTTTTCAACTGCTTGGGTTTGTGTTGGGATGCTTGTCCCAGCTGCTAAGTTGAAAAGATTGACCATGGGGTCAACCACCATGGGTAGCAGGCCACCGGCAGTCAATACAGACTGGGCCATGGGGCGCGTGGCTAGACCAACTTGGCGGCCCAATGTGTCTGGTGGCATTGCTGGCGCAGCAGGCTGGGCCTGTCCACCAGTCAATCTGATTTGGGCAACACGCTCTTTTAATTCTGGGGAGTCAGGCGCAACGTCATCAGGGATGTTGTTAATCGTGATGCCGTCTTTGGTGGTAATTGAATATGGCATATTAGTAATCCACAGTCACAACTCTGTTCATTGGTGTGTAAGGAGTGTATGCCTTGCCTGCGGCATTTTTCATCCCCAATGTAACTACGCGCCTAGCTTCTGCTTTTTGCGCAATCTTTTCGGGTGTATCACCCACCATTGGGAAGTAGGTGGCATATTCTTGTCGTGCCTCATCTGCACCAATGGCAGCACCAGACTCTTTGCGCAGCTTGGCGCGAATCCAATCTTGCGCAGCCTGGTCATACATCTGAGTGTCTGCGCTTTGAACCACACCTCGCGCTAAAGCGCCACCAACAAATGGCACGGCCTCGGCCACTCGAGTACCCATTCCTGGCTGCGATCCAGCCGGTAGTTTTTCAAAAATGCTTTGAGCCAACTCCATGCGCTGGGCAAAGCCAGCAGCGTTTGACTGACCCTCGGTTGGCGCTCCGCTTGCGCCTTTAAGTTGACCGCTTGGTCCCATGACTGGCACGGCCACACCACCGCCTTTAGGCACATTAAAAAATCCTTCTGGGGTGTCAACTCGGTCAAACGCACTACGGGCAAATTCTTGCTGACGCAAACCAAGACCACCTTGGGCCACGGCCAAATTGCCTTGAGCCACTTTCAAGTTGGCAATCTCACTTGGTGTCATTGTCTGGGCAAATGTCTCGCCACCTTTTAGTGAAGACTTGTTGACGGCCACAGTCTGGCCACCAAGATTCTGCAAAACGACATCGCGTTTTGGACCAAAGCCTTGCATGGTCTTGATATCGCCAGACTCAAACTGCTGGACCATAATGGGCTTGCCAGTAGCGTCAGTCACCTCAAATGGCTGGCCAACAACTTTAGCCCGTGGGTTTAAGTCTCTGGCCATGTCCTGATAGCGTTTGGCATCTTCACCCTTGCCGGCTGATGCCAAAAGGTCTGCCGCCCGTTGATATTGAGCCGCTTTAATCTCGGCATCGCTTGGCGGCTGAATGTTTGCAGCCAGTTCAGCACGGGCCATGGTTGGGCCAACTTGCATACCTGGTGCGGCCAAAGCCTGCTGCTCTGGACTCAATGCAGTTGTCGGTTTGGTAAATATGCCAGCCAATTGGGTTTTCAATTCTTGAGCGCCTTTAGCCTCAGTCAATTTTTGACCAATCAACAAATCTTGCAGTGAGCCAGCTCTAGCCTGCTGATAACCTTGCTGGCCTGCCTGCAAAGCTGATCCAAGTGCTTGGCCCATGCTGATTGGGACTGCGCTTCGGCCACTGGCTTGGAGCAATGCACCGGCTGCTGACAGTGCAGCATTACGGCCAAGCAGTTTGCGCTGATCTTCTGTCAGCAATGCATCAAGGCCCGTTGGTGTTGCACCAGGCATCCCACCAAACAAATTGCCTAAACTTGCAAAATCAAATTGAATAGCCATATTTCCACCTTAATCCAATAAACCTCTGAGGCGAGTATTGACCACATCGCCTCTGCTCATCATGTTAGTTGATCCTGTATCTGGTGCAAGCAAAGATGCCGCACGCATGGCCCGTCTTTCTTGACCAGGCTTGATGGCCAGTTCTGCCACCGGAGTCCCAGCTCTATCCATGGCCACCGCCACATTGTCAAAGCCTTTGGCCTGATCGTATGCATAGCCAAACAGCGCCATGCCCACATCCTTCTCAGACCCTTGGTCAATGATCCTGACTTTTGCTGGATCACTGGTGATCACAATGCCTCGGCTTGTCTCAGCCACTGTCAACCCATCAGGGATGCGAGAGGGCATCGGTGATCCAGGCGTGATCAAGATGGTGTCACGCTTGCTTGATGGATCAAGCAAAGCCATGAGCTGCGCATCAGCGTAGCGTTGTGGCTCTGGAGTTGGGTTTTGTCTCATGTTAGATCAAAGCAGCCAATGCACCAAGTCCAGCGCCAGTGCCAGCTGTCAGACCGGCAGCGCCAGCCAATTGAGAGCCAGCCAATGCACCGCCTAATAGGCCAGCACCGACATTCTGGCTGTATGGAGTTGTTGCCACCATGCCAAGATTGGCAGGCTGCGCACCAAGTGAAGACTGGACCACACCCAAACGCTGCAAACCAATATTTCGGATTGCATCCATTTGTTGCTGGTCCAGAGCCTGACGCGCACCACCAGCGCCCATGACCGCTTGAGCGCCACCAAGACGCAATGCTTGTTGTTGTGCAGCAAGACTGCCAAGAGTGCCAGCCGCACCAGTACGCAATTGCGCACCTTGCAATCCTGCTTGCTGATTGGCAATGTCGGCTGCTGATCTTCGGGCAATGTCGGCCTGCTGCATAGCCATGGCCTGATTGAATGCCTGCTCGTTTAATGTTGTGCCAAGTGTGGCGGCCTGCTTGGCAAACCCTTGGTTTGTCAAAGCCTCGGCCACACCTTGGCGTGATCCACCAAATGCACGGGCAGCCGTTGCGCGCTCACCAGTTTGCTGAATAGCAGCGCGTCTTGCAGATTCCAAATCGCCCAATGCGTTTTCACGCACCATGCTTGTGTATGGATTCATGTATGAGCCAATTGAGCCTGGTCCTTGGCCCATGCTCAAGTTGGTCTGCTGCGCTGTAATCTGACCAGGCTGATAGACACCGCCATAAGCCGCCATTTGCGCTGCAAGGTCAGTTCCGGCAATGCCTGGGCCAGCAAGGCCAGCGTTGACCAGAGCTTCCTCGCCTGCCTGGTACATCGGGTTATACCCAGCAAACTGCTGAGTCGGCAATGCACCAGCGACCCCTTGGGCCTGCTGAAAGTTGGCCAAGAATGCTTCTTTGATCTGTGGATCAATGGAGCTTGTTGAGGTTGTTGTTCCACCTTTTGACATATTGCCACCTTATCCGAGTAAAGACTTCATTTTCTTGGCAGGCATTTTGCCTTCATTGATCATATCCAAGAGTCCACGGCCATACTTGTTGACTGAAGATTTCTTGATCACATACTCACCGCGATCTAGGTATCCAGCGCCATCATCTGGACCAGGTGGATTCATGCCAAACAAACCATCGACCATGCCGCCTTTGTTATAAGTGCCACTGACACTTTCACCAACACCACCATCAGGGCCACTAGGTCCATCACCACCGCTTTCAATAACAGTATTGCCAGTGGCAGCCGCAGCAGCAGCAGCTTTGGCCGCATTGGTGGCTGCGATCTGGTCATAGAGACCAGGGTTATAGCCACCCATTGGCAAGTTGCCGACCACATTTTCGTAAGGATTGCCCACTGGTCTCATCTGGCCCATGATCTGGCCATAGGGTGAGCCAGTGCCACCCACTGCAAATGGATTGTATTGAGCGCCAATTGGGATCGATGTGTAATTGTTGAAGTTCTGGGCAAAGCCTTGTGTCGCATTTGAAAATGGTGCGACTGCATTGAATCGATTTTGGACTTCACTTTCTGCAATGCCAGTCAGACCAGCCACTTGACCAGCATTGATTCCAAGACGATTCATCTCAGCCGCAATTTGCGTGTTAGTTAAGCCTGGCGTGGACTTGAGCCAGTTTGTGAATGTCGCAAAGTTGGCTTGGTTTCCTGTTGTTGTTTTATTTAAATTAGCCAGTCTTGCCGCTTCTGCATTGGCCGCAGCCAAAGCGGCTTGTGCATCAGCCAATGCTTTGGCATCCGCAGCCGCTTTAGTGTCAGCTGCCGTTTGCGTTGAAACAAGATTTAATCTGGAGTTGACCAAGTCCACTGGCACGCCAGTCATTTTGGAGATTTGATCAGATTTCAGTCCAAGACGATTAACTTCAGCAGCAATTTGCTTGTCGCTTAGACCAGGCGTTTGCAAGAAGTTATAGAGCGCTGTCTCTTGAGTTGTGCCAAATGTTGGGGTTGTTGCACCACCGCCACCGCCAGCAGTTCCACCGACAGCAGTTCCACCAACTGTATTGGTAGGTGAAGCCAGCCTAGACTGAACAAGATCAAGTGGAACACCAGTGAGCTGCGAAATCTGAGGCGCAGTGACACTTAGTCGATTTGCTTCGCCAGCAATTTGCGCATCTGTCAGACCAGGAGTCTGCAAATACGCTAAAAATTGTTCAGTATTTGTGGCCATATTTATCCCCTAAAGTTCCTTTGCAAGTACAGCCCATTTCGGTTTGTACCCTTCGTCTTTCAAAAATGTCTCTGACCAGCCTCTTCGGCCTGCCAAAGTCACCCTGGTGCAGCCAATAGACTTGCCCCAGGATTCGATCAATGGTCTCATCCTTGAGAGTTCATCTAGGTCGCCACCAGCCAGAAAATAATGCAAATTCTTGAGCCTGGGATAGACAATGATCTCTGTCAACACCACCGAGTCTTTGGCTGGCCACAATTGCAATCTGTGATCCTCAACCATCTCAGCGACATCGTCAAAATTATGTGTGCCTCCACTGTATTCTAAAGCAGCCTCCACATGGTGGCGCAGTCTTTCCAGTTGTTCTTGGTCACTCATCGCTTACCAGCTGGGACAGCATCAAGCCTCATCACCCCAACACGCCAGTCGGCCAAAGTGTTGCCAGTGACCCTCATATTGACTTGGCGGCCAGAAAACCTGACAGAAGTTGGGTTGGCTGCCGTGTATGGTCCAAATGAAGATTGAGTGCCAGTCGGGTAATTTCGGGTTTTGAATGAGACCACCGCCTCACCCAATGTCTGCTCGTCTGGCACAACTTGGCGCACCGACATGATGTTGTCGCCATTGCCCAATTGAACTGGGCCAGATTCAGCGTAAAGGCTGGCGCTGTCATAGTTAAAACCGACCTCATGCTCGTAGATATACCCATCACTTGAAACCATCAAAGGATAGGTAAACACTCCGGCATCGACCCCAGCAGTTCTGGCCAATGTGCCTATGTTCCAATGGTTTTCGCGGTAGTTGAAAGTGACATAACTGTCATTCTCATTACTCGATGCGCTTGGGTAATACCACCAAATCTCACCAAACTTGCTGACATGGACCGCATAGATTTTGGAGGCTTGGGCATAGTTGATATTGTCAAATATGTAATCTGACACATCACTTGGTAGTGGCTTGACATAGCCGTCATAAATCCAAAAGCCTGCGCGTGACATCCAAATGGCTGCCGTATCAATGGCCGCCACCGCTTGGGCCGAAATGAGACCGCAGCCAGAGCCAGCCTTCTCAAAGCCATAGACAAATGGAGCGCCAACATACTGGGCCGTGTGGACATCCACATCTGTAAACAGTAGATTAACACCCTTGACCCGCTTGCCAGCGATCAATGTGCCAGGGCTTGCCAAGTCATAGTCGCCTGCAAGGTTGTCGCCTGCTGGTGTCCAAAGGGTATTGTTTTCTTGGTCGCACCACTGCACCTTGCGTGGGTTTCCACCAGCTCCAAGGGCAAAGATAATGCGCTCTTGCGTGACCAAAACCGCCTTGTTGTTAACTGGTGCATTGGTAATGGCTGCGGCCAGTGTAGGTGTTGCAAACCCTAATTGCCACTCATAGAGCTTGCCATCAGTGCTAGAGCAAGCAATCAAATACTCGCCCCATGTATCGAGTGACCAAGTGGTGGCAGGGATGGGTGTGCCAGTGTCTGGCCGTGCCACACCATAGGCAAACGTGCCATAGGTGCTGTATCCATAGCCTGTTAGGGTTGTGGAGCTTGCGTAGCCACTGGTGAAGCCCGTTGGCGTAATGTCTTTGAGTGTCCCCGCCTCATTCATGGCGTAGAGCTTGGAGTGTGTTCCAGCGCCAATGTATCGGTTGCCGCTGTTATCGCGCCAAGTGATGATGCCTCGGCATGAGCCAGTCATCTGTGAGCTTGACCTGGTACGCCATCCATTGATGGGCCTGAGTGTCCCCTCATACCAGCGCACTAGGTTTGCGTCATACCAGCGGCCTGCTGCCTGGTATTCAGTACCATTTCGGAAAACACCTGGGGGTAGCTTTAAAGGTATGTACATGGCAGTATTTAGGTAATGTTTGAGACAAAGCTCATTGTGACAATGGCCGATGGGACTGCTGGCCTTGTGGGGCTTGTGCTGGTGTCGAAATGCTCAATGCTTACACCAGTATTTTCAGTTCTCCACATAATTTCAATGTAATCGTTTGAATTCATACTTACAAAAAAGTTTAATGCAGCAATGATATGGCTTGGGTCACCAGAGCTTTTTCTTGGAGGAGGGTGAAATCTACTGTTTGAGTTTGCGATATTTGTTCCATTTTTACGAAACCAAATATCCACATCTTGACCATCATTTGTGGTGTTCTTAAACTGAATGGAAAACTGCAAGTTCCAGATTCCGGCATCGGCCACAGTGATTCTCGACCCACTGGCAATAGTCACGCCATTGCTAAAGTCTGTGGTGTTGAATGTGACCGCATAGGCCGTGGTGGTGTTGGCAGCCACTTGGTCGGTCGAGTCTTGAAAAGCCCCATAGGGGTTATTCATAAACCGACCGCCTCTTGGTCCAAACAAAGAACCCAGCACACTGGCCAGCTTTTTGAAGTAAATGGTCAAAGAGCCATTGTTCTCATTGAAATGCCTGCGCTCATACACCTCGGTCGGATAACCAAGGGTCGGTGGTGCAGGATTTTCAAGTTGTTGTGTTTGGCTGGCCATGGCTAATTATGTCAGGACAGACAGTGCATGGTTGATGTGTTTGATCCGATCATCGAGGCCAATAAAGCCGCCATTGATCTTTTTGGTCATGGTCTTGTAGTCTTGGGCATCCGCATACTGGTTGAGCTTGTGGGTGTCCCAAAACCACCCAGCAGTGAGCGCAGCATACTGTGGCGTGGCCACCAGTTCTGGCTGCATGATCAGGTCCACGCCAAGCGCTTTTCCAGCATGGAAATAATTGCTCGATCCAGTCAGCTGGATGCATCCTCGGCCAATAAACCGCCAGGCATCCCCACTTGCCTCATCTCGGTTGCCCATCCGGTTTGAATAAACGACTGTGGCAATGAGCTTTGGATTTCTGGCGCAGGCTTGGGCCTTGGCAGCGTCAAAACGCTTGGGCCATAGCTTTTGCAATGCCTCTGCCCTGTAATTCAAGTTTTCTTGCAGCACCTTGAAGTTGCCACACTCATGGCCACACTGGCCAATAAAGGCGGCCTGTCTCAGTGGCGTTGAAATGTCAAAGCGCTGGAAAGTCTCGTTAAGCGCATCGACCCACTCTGGACCAATGTGCAGTTGCTGGAGCTGCTGACTATTGACCATTGACAAGTCTCCTTACTTCTTCGTAGGCGCTGGCGCAGGCGTTGAGCTTGGTGATGGCCTTGTCTCCTTCGGCTGCGATGTCGATAAGAGCTGCAATAGTCTGTCGCTCAGATTCGCTTGCATCGGGCTGGCTGGGTTGTGTATCTCCAGTGGTAGCGCTGGCACTTGCATTGGCTTGTGGACAACTTGGGGCTGGGAGGCGCAGCCGACCAGTCCGAGCAAGCTCATGCATAGCAGACTGTTTTTTCTTGACATCATCTTGGGCCTTTCTGAGTTTCGTTTCCTGATCTTGCAGTTTCTCGCCAAGCTCTTTCTCTTTGGCTCTGGCTTCATCATTCTTTTTGGCAATGGCAATCTTCATGTCATTGTCCCTGTCTTCCCAGCCAAAGTGATAGCCACCTCGGTAAGAGCCAAACAAGGCAATGCCAATTGCCAGGGCGATATAGGGTAGTGGGATGCCAAACATTAGTCTGACTCCGTTCTTGCCTGCGCCAGCTGTTCGCGCTCATGGTCATCCTCAAGATGGTCCGGTGGCGTGTCTGGTGGTGGACCAGGAGTCCAAGACTCGTCTAGTTCTGGATTGGTCCACTTGGGCATAGCGCCAAACGGCTGATTTGGAATGCCATTGGTGGTGGCATTAAACCCGTGGTTGTTGCTGTATCCATACTGGCCTTGCATGGGCTGGCACATTGGCTGGCCCATGGGTGGTGGCTGCTGCCTAGAAGTCATTGCCCGTTTGCCGATCACACCGCCAATGCCACCCACAATCAATAGAACGATATCGTTCAGCATCTTGGTGTAAGCCTGGTCAATTGGGGCCATGCTCTTGATAGGCTGGGTCACAAAGGTCACAGAGTACAAAAGAGCAATCACGATAAAGAAAAGAATCAGGGTGACAGCAAGCACCACAATGCTCCAGACCCTGACCTCGATCTCTTCAGTTGTTAGGTTTAACTTCGTCAACTTTTTTCTCCAAGATAGGTGCGACTAAATACTCAGGGCAAGTCTGGGTAAACATACATCTAGGCTTTTGGCATTCTGGCGCGTGAAATTGGTCAGGATTCTGGCACTTATAGCGATATTTCTCTTCGCAGCCAGTGAGCATTATCAAAGCAATTGCAAGCAGATATTTCATGTGTATACATCCACAGAATTAGGTTTGACCCATTGTGTCTTAATCTCTTTGGTCTTATGCGCCAGTTCTGCCTGCCTGTTCAAAATCTCCAGCTGCTTTAGATTCTGCTGATGCATCACCCTCTGGGCCTCTCTCAGCATATTGGCGTTGATCTGGTAAGCCGTGATTTTCATTTGCCTAATCCTACCTTGCCCAATAGTAAATTGACAATTCTGTCAGATAAGTCATCAGGCAGAAACTTCAGAAAACCTAAGAAATAAAGCGCCACACACCCGTAAACGAATATCTTGAGGCACATATCAAAGGTCTTCTGATACTCATTCATCTGCCACCACATCTGCGAGTTGTTTCACAAAAGGTCATCAATTCATTGACCCCAATGAACACCAGAAACAAGACAAAAGCCACACCGCCAATGATCATGGCCAGCTCGTTCATCTCATCCTCTTTGGCTTTAGCTTCTTTTTCTGCCTTCTTTAAAGCGCTCAATTCTTTGGCATCAGCCAAGTCCATCTCGGCCTGCCTGGCCTTGATCTTGTTCCAGACATCGATCTTGCCTGTCTGCATGAAAAGCATTTTCAGCTCTTCCTCAAATGCTCTGGCCTGCTCCAAGGCCATCTCGATCTGGAGGGCCGTTCCCATGTTCGAGCCTTTGCCAGACTGTTTGGCTTGCAGCATGGCCTTTGTGGCCACACTCTTTGCGTCAAACATCTTGCCAATCATTGGGGCAAGTGAGCCTAAATCATTGGCCACTTTGCTGGCCTTCTTGACCATGCTGATGGCGCTTTGTATCCCCGCCAGGGCCGTCATCGGATCAATCATTTCCTCTTCTCCCATTTGAGACAAACAACTTTCCGATTGTAGACATCACCAGTCCAAGTCCACCTGGTGCATCGATATTCTGTGGTTGCTGCCAATAGGACCAGAGCATAGATCATGGCCAAAACAAAATGATGACAGTAAAGCACCAAATAATGGTGGCCGTCATTAAGGCCGCAGCAATGATTGCCACGGCCCAGTCTTTCATAGCCCGAAAATCTTCTTGACGAATTCGGCAGCCACACCTGGGCCAAATAAAACAGCCACGATCACAGCATAGAGAAGATATTCAATCTTCGTCATTCGCTTGTCGCCATCGCGCAGTGACTTGTCGATGTTGTTGTATCTCTCTAAACAGATCGCTTCATGCACGGCAAGCCTTTTGTCAACATCGGCATCCATGATTAGACAGTACGCTCAACCCAGTCAGGATTGTGTGGCCATGTAACAGTTGCCCTGGCATCAGAGACAGTTGCTGGAAAGTCTCTGAGTGTCTGGCGATACGTTGCCCACTCAGCCTTCTTAGGAATTGTGCAATCAGCAATCTGAGTCCAATCACAAGCAAGCAATAAAGCATTGCGTGTGGCTCTTAGTTGAGCCATTGCAGAGTCTTTAGCTGCTTGGATTTCTTCAGCACTCATGTCAGCCACTTGAACGATAGAAACAAATGAACCATCGTCATAGGCAGAGCATGAAACCAACTTCTGAGTCAGACTGTCATGGGCTTTGAAAGCATTTACTTTCTTGGCATTGTTGGCAGTCAAGAATTCATCGCTTGGGCCACTTGGTGGAAACGATGTATTGCTAAACAGTTCACGATAATCGCCAACTGTGATGGGGCTAGTTAAGATTGCTATTTGCATGATGTTCCTTAATATGGGCCTGTATCTGAGAATGTCGCAGTTGGTGCTGTAAAGTTTGCGGTGTATCTGGCATAGCCTTTGGTGATGCGTAGGTCATCAATATAGCCATTGAAATATGTACTTGAGTTTGGATTGTTTCCAACAAAAGTTCCTTGAACGGCAGACATATTTGAGGTTGTTGTTTCTGTTGAACCAGCCTGTGTTCCATTAACAAAACATCTTAAACTTGACCCAGAGCGAGTAAAAGCAATGTGATACCAAGTTGATGTCGTGGGTGTAAATCCAAATGTAAATAGTGACCCAGGACTTCCACTATCACCTGTGTAAAACCATAAGTTTCCAGAGGTGTTATAGTTAATTAGCCACGCATACTGATTGCTAGAGCCAAGACCCCATTTGCACACAAGAGTAGAGCTTGATGAGGCTGAAGCCCAATTTGCCCAAAACTCAACAGTAAAATCACCAGTGCCAAAATCTGTATTAACAGTTTGTGGGGCGGCTAAATAATCACCACTTCCATCAAACGCCAAAGACCCCGTTCCATATTTCTTCACGCTTGTAGAAATCTGTGCATTGCCCACAGTTTCTAAGTCGTTCATCATGGCGTTGTCGTAGATGGCTGCGTTAGTGAAATTGTTAAGTATAGAAGTGCCACTAATTGCTGTCAGAGGTGCAGTGGGTGGTGTAAATGCCGATGTGTAAACCGCTGTTCCTTTGACCATGCGGAAATCACACATATACCCAGTCGTGGCAAAGCCTGAATCTGGGAACGCCCCAATACCAAGGGCAAGCGAACTGTCATTTATAGTGAACGATGCTGTTGCACTTGCTTGCGATACACCATTTACCCAAATATTCCATGAACTTCCATTGCGAGTTACTGCAATGTGATTCCATTCATTGACTTTAATAATAGCGCTGGTTGCCATTGTTACTTGCCAGCTTGTTCCGTTGCTTACATACGCTTGAACTGCTCCGTTATACAGATATATCTCGTATTCTGAGTTATCTGCTGAGTTAGCTTTGGAACATAAAGTGTGGATTCCAGATGCTGTCGTATACATCCACGCTTCAATGGTGAAGTTGCCAGAGCCAAATTCAAATGCCGCGTTGTCTGCAACAGTCAAATAATCCCCATCACCATCAAAGTAGCCCGACCCACCAATCACGCTTGTGGAGTAGGCGGTAGAAGCACCAAATGGGTTGAAGCGTTGAACGCTTGGTGTGCCGTTGACTGTGATGGTTAAAGCGTTTGTTGAAGCATCAAAGAAACGATTTGCTTGGCAAGTTAACAAAGATGTGTTTGTAACTGCTGTCAGGGGTGTTGTTGGGACAGTTAATGTTGATTGTGTTGGGTCATAAACAGCCGTACCTTTAACAACACGATGGTTGCTAATATATCCATTAAAATTTCCGTTAGTTGCCCCCAATGGCTCTGCGGCAGAAATTGCAATTCCTGTTGTGGCGGCATTAGCAGTTGCAGTTACGCTACTTGCCGTTGCAACACGAGTTCCATTTACGTAAATAGAGACAGTTTGGTTTGAACCACCACCACGAACAACTGCAACATGATACCAAGCACCTACTGACATCCCATGATTACCAATAGCCGTTGGAGATGAAAATGTTGTTAAATTAAACCCAATTTGTGTATTGTTGATGTAAAAATCAATTCCAGCATCTGAGTCTACAGGCCCGCCACCAAATAACCAATAACTTGTAGGATACCCAGTGCCAGATGGCATAGACGCAAGATTTACCCAACATTCAATAGTAAAAGCGCCAGTTCCAAACGAAAATTGGCCACCAGCGTTTGAAACAGTTAAATATTGTGTAGATGCCCTAACAAAATAATTAGACCAATTAGACCCATAAGGCGAAAAAGAACCTTGGGTTGTATTGCCGTTTCGGGTAATGCTAAAGTTGTTTGTACTGCTGTCTAGGAATGTATTGTTCTGTGCGCCATTAGTCCCATCGCCATGTAATAGCATGGTGACGTAGTTGAACTTATCATCTGGTGCTGCGCCAGAGACTGCTGCTGTTTTCCCTGCTGCAAACATAGTCAGTCCTTATGGTGTGTAGTTCTGGCCGACAGTCGTGCCGTACCAGTTTGTACCATCGGCAAAGAATGAATAAATGTCTTGCTTGGATGCCGTGCTGGTCACAGTCGGTGCTGTACCGCCTGGCCATTTAACTGTTGACCAAGTCACTGTGCGTGAGCCTGTTCCATCTTGCTTCAAAAGCAAAATGAATGACCGACCAGCTGTGGCCGTTGGCATGGTGATCGTTGCATTGCCTGTCAGGGTCAAAACTTGAAATGAACCATCAGCCAGGCTGATTGTGTAGGCCGTGGATGTGTTGGCCGTATTCACCTCTTCGGTGTAGCCGTTTGTGAATGTGCCAGCCTCGACTGTTTTATTTGTCAGGGTCTGAGTGCCTGTCAAAGTAACATCACCAGTGGCAGCAGCTGCAAAACCCAATGTGCCAGAGCCGTTTGTCTTCAAGACATAATTGGCCGTGGAGTCAGTTGTTGGCAGCGTGAATGTAGTGACAAAGCTCTGCAAGTTAGAGTCATAGGCCAGCACATCAGTGCCAATGGCCACGCCAAGCGCTGTCCTGGCTGCCGATGCAGTAGCGCCACCAGTTCCACCTTTTGTGACCTTTAGCACTGGGCCAGCATCAAACAATGCGTCAATGGTGTCCAGATCGGTATTGATCTTTGTTCCCCAGGTGTCAGTGGATGCACCGACTTCGGGTTTGGTCAGCAATAGATTCGTGGTGGTTGTATCAGCCATTTTTCACCTCATGCGGCAATTTGCCATGTTTCACTATTATCAGCAATTGGAGTCCAAGTTTCACTTGAATCACTAATTGCAGTCCATGTTTCTGACTGGTCAGAGATCGGTGTCCAAGTCTCTGAATTATCAGATATCCCAGACCAACTTTCTGCTGTGTCACTTTCTGCTTCCCATTTTAGTCTTGCATTGACCGCCATGGATGATGTTTCTGTGAATGCAATTGCACCAGGCTGCTTGCGCTGCGCATCAATGGCCATGGTGCTGGTGTCAACAATATTGAAGCCAGTCGATCCAATAATGTTTGTGACCACCGACATTGTCGATGTGTCAACGATTAAAGCCTCGCCAATGGCATACCTGACACCATCCACCGCCATGGTGCTGGTGTCGCTGATGGCAGCTTGGCCCACCGCATAACGCACCCCAGCCACGGCCATGGTGCTTGTGTCACTGATTGTGGCTGCACCTATGGCATAGCGCAGGCCGTTGACGGCCATGGTGCTTGTGTCTGATATCGCCAGACTTGCTCTAAGAATTGAATTGGCATTGACCACCAATGTGCTGGTGTCAGATATTGCCAAAGCGCCAAATGCGTATCTGGTCGCTGCCACCGACATGGTGGATGTGGCGCTGATGGCCACAGTTGCATTGGAAATGACGCCTGCACCCACCGACATGGTGGATGTGGCCGTGATGGCCACGCCTGGCTCAAATGAGCCTCTGGAGTAATTGCCGACCCCGTAAGAGCCGTAGCCGTAGCCTACCCTCGGATCAGAGTATTGGCCAACACCAAAATTCCCCGATCCATAGGCTGCCATATCAGGCCAAAGTGATGCTCAAAGATGTAGCTGGGATGCGCAAGACATCGCCATCATTGATGGTGCGCGCTGTGGTCAGTGGCGCCCAGGCCAATAGGTTGCCAGAAGTGCTTGCATCAAAGATGCCGGCCCAGCCAATTGATCCCCAGTTGCCGCCAGAAGCAGCTGCAAACTCGATGGCCGCTGCATTGGTGAATGTCGTGGCCGTGCCAGAGCCGGAGATCGTGCCAGTCACCACCCGTGCGTAGCCACTGCCAGACACCTCAGTGCCGCCACCCGTGTCACTGGGTGCAGCCGTGAAAAGGCCAACATACCAAGCCGTGGGGCGCGTTGCGCTATTTGTAGTGAAAACCCAATTTAAAACTAGGTTTTCTGTGTAGTCGGTAAAAGATGACATGGTCTAGTCCTTATCCAAAAGTCTTTGCACGGGTCAGCAATGCACCACCAGAAGATGCACCACGATCATCGGCAGTTTGTAAATCGTTCAAGGCTCGCTCATACAGCGTTGCCCATGTCTGGATTCTCGCATCATCTTGCAAGTATGGTGCAGCCTGGAGCAATGCGCCATACAGATAAATGTCAGGACTTGAAGCCAAAAGCCAGTTGCTGGCCACACTGCTTGATAACTTTGTCAACTTCGCGTAATAGGTCAGCTCGGTCGTGTAATTGGCATCAGGTGTTGGGACAATTCTGAATTGGCCACCGACCACACCAAAGAATTTGGGCTTGCCACTTGCCGTGTAATTGGCCGCCTCATTGTCCAAGGCATCAATGCTGAGAAACGACAATGGTGTCTGGGGGTTTGTGCTTGTGAGCTTCAAAGACTTGGTCTCTAAGAAGTCACTTGGCACAGCGCCATATTGCGCGTCAAAAGACGCATTGGCCCTGACGATCATCTGCCTGGTGCGCAGCGTTCTTTCAATTTGTGCCTCGGCCAGAGAGATAAAGTCAGGGATGGCCGTGGTCAGGTCCGACCGATTAAGCCAGTCACCAATGGATGTCTTCAGCTCTGTATAGGTTGTCAGTGCCATTATTGGGCCTCTTTTTCCATCTCTTCTTTCACAATCCAAGTGTGTTCATGGCGAAATTCAAACGTGCCAATGTGACCAATTTCCTTTGAAACGTCATGGTCGATGTAGACTTTGTAGCCCAGCTCTTGAGCTTTCTTACAAAAGAACACATCTTCACCCATGTAGCCTCTGGTGGCCTGCCACGGCATATCAAACCATGGCTCGCTCATGCCTTCAAACACCTCGCGCTTGATCAGCATTATGCCAGTGCCAATGCTTCCCACCTCTTCCAATCCAGTGGATTCTGGCATGGTGTAGACCGCTTGGCGCTTGCCTTCAGCGTCATAGTTCTGGGCAGTTGGGCCAGTTGGCATTCTGCGCCTGGCACAGTTGGCGGCCACGATCTCTTTGTCGTGCTTGAGCAGCCGCTGGACCATGTCCTGTGGAAACGTCATGTCCGAGTCAATGAAAAGAATATGGGTGCAGCCCTCTCTCATGGCATCCAAGCAAAGGTCAGCCCTTTGGTTTTGAATGATCGTGCCTTGCATCAATTTCAGACTGATAGCGTCTGTTGTGTTGAGTGTGTGATAGGCCACCATATTGACCATGCAATATGTGTAGTTGGTGTGGACCTGATCACGGGCCGGTGTGCAGACTGCAATGTAGTTCATACTTTTCCAGGGCGAGTTCTAAAGAATTGATTTTCGCTTGAGTTTAACCAGCGCTTCATGTACTCCTGGTCATCGATCTTGCCCTCGGCCTTCATCTTGTAATAAAGGGATTCGGGGATGGATGCCACCAAGTGCCACTCACCGGTCCAGTTGGCCTTCTCATCCACGGCGTTGTAGATGGCCTTATTTGCCTCGATGACATCGGTCACATCTTGCTGGGTCTGGATGGTGACTTCATCGGTGTCGGTGTTGTAGTGCCAGGTGCGTGTGATGCCTTGCTGGGCGTTTACATCAAATAATTTTTTTTCAATCATTTTAAAAAAGGGCCAAGTTTCCCTGGCCCTTTCCATTTACCTTCCGATTAGGAAGTAATCAGGTCTGCTGCCAAACCATGAGCCAACTCAGAAGTGATCTTGTGACCCCATTCGCAAATCAAAAGTCTCTTTTCGGCATCGCCCGTCTTCGCCAATTCGACTTGCTGGTAAGGGCGCAGCACTGTCATCTTGGCGTAGTCAGGATCGATCACCCATGCATCACGCTCACGCTGGAAGCGGTTTGCAATCACTTGCACATTGCCGAAATCACTGCATCAATGTTAAATGAGACTCGCTACCTTCTCATCCCTCTTTCGAGGCTACCAGTTACCTGGTAGATCAGACTATCTCTTCACCCTCATTATGAGGGGCTGGGCACTTCGGACCGCTTGGTCCTACGAGGCTCCCGCCTCTAGTCGTTACACCTTCTGATTTCTCAGCTTGGCTCGGTATTGTCCTTTGTCCGGCTTGACAGTTAGGAGGTTCACCGAATTCACCCAGTTACAAATAAGCATTACTGCTTATCGACGCCATTAGTTAACGTAGATATCGACCGCACCCACTAGGGTTGCAGGCTTTGCTCCTCCATCAATGTTGAAACGGCTTGAGGCAATACCAGTGAAAGATGACACGCGCTGCTTGTTAACAGGACCGCACATCAAAATCTTAGGTGTACCACCTTGTGACCACACTTTTTGAATCACATTCTTGAGAATGGTTTCAGTGAATGTGCGCACGTTGCCATCTGTACGGGCGCTGTTTGGCAGCGTTGTGTAAGATGGATCGACACCATTTGTCTGCTTGTCAGTGTTCGTTTTGATAAACGCACCCAAAGAAGCAGTCGCACGGGCAGTAGTAGAGTCACCAGCAACAGCGATAGCGCCATTGAGCATGGAGAACTCTTGATCGCGCTTTAATTCAGCGCCACGCTTTGCGATTTGGTCATTTTGTTTGCCAGGACTCGTTACCTTCCTGACCCTCTTTCGAGGCTTGCACTCTCATGCAAGATCAGACTATATCTTCACCCATTTCTGGGGCTAGGCACTTCGGACCACTTGGTCCTACGGGATTACTCCCTAGTCGTTGAACCTTCACCTTTTAAGGCGCTTGGCTGCTGATTGCCTAATCTTGATTCTTTTTGGACCTTCACACTTGCTCTTTCGGGCTATGTTGTGGTGTATCAAGCTCTAAAGGGTTTCCAGCAATTCACCTAGTTTTTCAATATTCGTTACCGAATACGGGCGCTTATCAATGCAAAGTTAACGCCAATTCGCTGCGACGACCAGCCTTGTTCACCACTTCTTCAGTAGCTGACAAGATGATTGTCTTGCGTGAAATCTGTGCATAGTTTTGCATACGCACAGTAGCAGTTACCGCATCAAAAGATGTGATGTCGTCACCCTCAAGCTGTGCATTAGCGGCAGCAGCGGCAAGAGTATCAGTTTGGAACTCAAACAAGCTGTTCGACACGTTTTCACGGCCAATGTTGCTCATGTAAGGCGTTTCTTCCATCTATGTTGAACAAGGCTCGTTAAACCTTGCCTCCCTTTTGGGACTGTATGTTTCCATACAGATCAGACTATATCTTCACCCACTTAGTGGGGCCAGGTGCTTCGGACCACTTGGTCCTACGATCTTTCGATCTAGTCGTTGAACCTTCCTCTTTCGAGGCTCGGCTGCTGATTGCCCTCGGCTGCCTATCCGTTAGGGGTTTCCAGCAATTCTCCTGGTATCAATTGCAAATTACTCTGCAACGGCCCTCAGATTAAGGCGAAATGTTTGTGATCACATTGCTCAAATCTTCCCGAATACCCTTTGCAGAGTAAGTCAGGAATGTGTTACTTACGATAGCCATAATTTCCTCATTTCAATAAAAGTTCAATTGCAGAAGCCGCATCATCGATGCGACCAGTTTTTGCAAGACGCTGCTTTGCTCGCACACTCTCAGTTGTTGTCGAAACCCGACCAGCTGCACCAGGCTTGGCTGTTCGTGGGCCATTGTT
>Ga0209358_10000423_pt1 | contig 37277 bp, 37 predicted proteins | sample LauGreFa1BDMLBSN_2_FD_187574 | JGI IMG/M metagenome (GOLD analysis project Ga0209358, IMG submission 187574) | Freshwater lake microbial communities from Lake Michigan, USA - Fa13.BD.MLB.SN (SPAdes) (version 2) | ecosystem: Environmental > Aquatic > Freshwater > Lake | place: Lake Michigan, USA... | reverse complement strand
AATAAAGGTTATATTATGGCAAGATTAAATGTAGAGGAACTAGTTGGCGGTCTTTTAGAGGCCGCCATGGTTTCTCAAGGTATAAGTGAAAGACAGCATATCAATGCTCTCCGAAACTATTTCAATGAAGATGGTACACCCAAAACCACTACCTTTAATATAGGTGGTAAGGATTTGGTTGTACCTCTTTATATTTTGGCGGACCATTCATCTATTGGATTAGATGAGCTAGATATTGAGTTTACTTGTAGACTTATATTTGGCGATGAAGAAAAAGAAGTATCCAGTCTTAAAAAATCTTTATTAGGTTTATTTAAGAAAAAAGGATACGAACACAATATCAAAGGTATTGAAGTTGATTCAGGATATAATCCAAGTGAAGCAGGGATGGCTAAAATAAAGGTTAAGTTTAAGGCTGATGAAAAGCCTGAAGCTGTAAGTAGATTGATTGATGAATATATCAAAAATCTAGAAGACCCAAATGTAAAGTAAATTAAGGGGAGAACATCGTTTCTCCCTTTTTTATATACGATAATATTTATATCAGAATACTATAAAATAAAAAATGATACAAATCAACGAACTACATTGGGGACAATTTTCCCAACTTCCTAATATAAAAAGATTACCTCTACATGAGCAAGCTAAGCAATATAGTATTTATTTAGAGCAGATTGCACAAGAAAGATTGATGCACGTTGATTTATTACAACCAATGGGTGGTGGTGGTAATAACCCATCTATACCAGCATCATCAGGAGACCTTACAATAACTTTTTCAGATTTTGCAACGGTTGATTTATTTTTAACAAATGGTGTTGAAAATCTTGCTGATTGGAATGATAGATTAGTACAAACCGGTAATCCATACACATCAATTAGTGTAGATGAAGCAACTTATACAATATATTTGGGTGGCGGTTCTAATGTAGTATTGAAAGATAATGCATTCAATGGTATTCTAGAAAATCCTACTGGACTTGGGGAAGACCTTTTAAGTATTCAAGATAATGGAACAATTATAGAAGTTGGAGCTCAAACATTTTATTATTGTCAAAAACTTACTCTTGTTGAATTATTGGGAGCAACTACAATTGGTGGATTTGCATTCCAAAATTGTATTGATTTACAATATGTTTATTTACCAAATGTAACATCGGTTGGAGAAAGTGGATTTATTTATGCTTTTAATGATGCAACTTTACCAATAACATTATATTTACCTCTTTGTACTTTCTTAGGAGCGGCCGCATTCAATGGACCGATTAATATAGATACACCAAACGGATTAATAGCAACATTCCCTATTGTAATGCAAACCAATGGTAGTGGTGGTGGTGTTAATGATGAAATTCAACAAATAATCGCATATAGTGATGGGGCAGTAATAAATTATGTTTAATTTAGATGATTACTTATATAGAGATGTAATATCGGTAGAAGAAGAAATTGAATTAAATCAAAATATACCAAATCTTACTAGAAAATATAGTAGGAAGATATTACGTTATGGTATTTCAAAATATGATAATAATTTAATATCTTTAGAAGTACCGCAATATCTTTTAGATTTATCAGACAAACTTACTAAATTGGGCATACTTAAATTCGTACCCAAAGATTATACAATTAACATTTATAAACCAAACGATTTCATAGATTACCATATTGATTTGGGTGATGATGATACATTAATACTTAGTATCCTAACTCCAATCAATTTTAACTTAAGAAAAGGAGATGAGAAAATATCCTTTGAATTCCCCAACAGGTCAGCACTTTTATTAACTGGAGAGCATAGAACCGATTGGGAACATTCAATAGAGCGTGTTACGGATAGGAGAATATCTGTGGTATTTAGATAAATTAAGGGGAGAACATAGTTTCTCCTTTTTTTATATTTATACAAAATTATATAATGTTTGTACCAAATCATTTACATTTATTAGTAAAGGGTTATATAGTAAACCCACCAAAGACAGAAGATACTTTAAATAAATGGCTGTCTGAATTAGTTGATACTGTTGGAATGAAAGTTGTAGCAGGACCCACATCAGTTTACGTTGATGAATCGGGTAACGAAGGTATCACTGGAACTATAACATTAGCCACATCACATGCAGCAATACACGTTTGGGATGCTGAAGAACCGGCTATGTTTCAATTTGACATTTATAGCTGTAAAGATTATGACCCAAATATTGTACTAAACCACATTGATAAACACTTTGATTTAAAAGAAGCTTATTGGAGTTTTATAGATAGAAACGAAGATACTTTCTTTGAATTAAAAAATGGTAAATGGATAAAATAAACTAATGAAAAAATTACTATTAATTATATCGTTAGTTTTAATTGGGGTTGTATCAAATGCACAAATACAAAAACCCGATACACTACAATTATCACCAAAAGAATTATTTGGAGAAAGTGGTGATTGGAATAACTTAGGTATATTAGAATCTTATATTGATTTCTCAAAAGATGTACTTTCATCATCAAACCTTTCGGTTGGTGTAATAGGAAAGCAAGTATCTACAACATTAAATTTAGGGTATAGTAAGTCATCAAATAATGGTAAATGGGCTCACTCATTTGCATCATCAATAAATCCTATATGGAACTACTATGGGGTAGGTTATGGTTTCAGTAGAAATACGGATACAAGAACTACTACATTACAATCTTTTTATTCTACGGATTTTGATTTCCAAAAAGATATTACCCTATCATTTATAGATGTATTCAGAACTAAAAAGTTTGGAACATTTGGTTATAGCCTAATTGCATCAAAATCTTTTTGGGGAACATACAAAGGTGAGTGGGAAGGGAAATATACAGTAGATATAGATGGTAACTTTGTAGATTTAATATACCCAACAATGCCGGCATCATCTCAAATAAATTATAGAGGTATGGCAATGTACACATATACATTCAAAACAAAAAGAGTAAACATCTCACCTCAAATATTTGCTATGAGTGATATATACAAAGTATTTAAAGATGGTACTGAATCGGATTTGGCATATTTAAATGATTTCAATTTGGACTTATATTATGGTACATCTATGGATTGGAAAATAACCAAAAGATTTATATTAAACACTAACATCAGATATAACACAACTTGGGATAGATTGTCAGAATTCGTAGGTTATAAGAAATCTAACCCAATTATATTTATGATTGGTACGAACTTTCAATTTTAAGATATTTATATAGAAATAACCATGTATGAAAAAATTATTAGTATTATTAGGTTTCTTTTTGTTAAGCAGTGCTGTGGCTGTTGCTCAAACAATAGGAAGTACAAAGACTGAAGATTTCAAAGCAGATTTTGAAAAGAAGAAAGATATATCTGCTTATTTAGATTACGAAGGCCCAAAGAAGTACATCCAAATACTTAAATGTGGTATTGGAGAAGAAGTGTACGAAATGTATCCTGAACTAAAAGAAAAGAGAGTTGGTTTGGGTGTTGCAAATATCGTATTAGAATATTTGGATAATCTTAATAGATTTGAATTTACCGAAGATAAAACTGAAATCAAAAACAGAATGGTGCAACAATTCAAAGCATCAAATGCTGGTATTTCTGAAAACAAAATTCAAGGTAGAGGAAACATCAAATTGGCACACTACTTTGTTGAAATTGAAGTATATGATTATTCAGTATCGGAAGATGAAACTATTAACCTAAAGAATGGTATCAAAGATAATATGGTAACTCGATTAGGCTTACAGGTTAGATTTACAAATGCAGAAACTGGTGCAATTATTGCAGCATCTGGTTTAGGTGAAGCAAAAACAACTAGAGAATTAACATTAGTATCGGATGCATCAGTAGACCCGATTAAGTTCAACCAATCTACAATCAGTATCTCAACTAAAAAAGCATTAGATATTGCGTGTGCAAATATCTTAGATAAATTAATTAAAAAAAGTGTATTCACTAAATAGTTTATGGGAACGGCAGCAAAAAAACCAAGAGCAATGAGAAGCCGTAGAAGCGGTGTTAAAAAAGCAGAACTTGTAAGAAAGAATCAAGAAATATTAAAGAAATTAATAAATGATAAAGTTAAGTAATATATTAAAAGAAAACTACTCTCATATCAGATATTTAGTATCCGACCTTAAGAATCTATACTATGAAGTTAATGATGAAAAGTTAAAAAAAATAATATTAGACTTAATTCCTTCCGGAACACAATATACATATACTCCACAAAAATCAGATTTTTATATTAAAAAATTTAATGAGTTAGAAACATTAAGTAAAAAAGTATTAAAACCAAATAACCCAGCTTTTAAAACAATACAAAAAATAGTTAAGGGTGGTATGGATTTTTGGAATCAGAAAGAGAGTATCAAAGAAGTAGAAATTACACCAGGACATGAAAACGATAGAGATATGGTAACTGGTGTTGCTGAAATACTTCGTATGGTTGATGATATGAATAATAGAAAAGAGATAGCAGAAGCTATGTTAAGAAAATTCAAATCAGAGGAAGTAATCCATAATGCTGGTGAGTTTTTAACACTTTGTGGGATTTCTTAATGATTTCTTAATATTAAAATAACCAATTTAGAGAAACGCTTTCATAGTTATTGGGGAACTAACCTAAAATAACTTTATGAGAGCGTTTCTTTTATTTTTACTACTACCCCTAACAACATTTTCACAAGATACATTATTTTCTAAACAACTATCAGAAGTTACTGTAAAATCAGTTGGATTACGAGTAACTGAAGCTTCGGTAGTAAGACTAGTTAGAAATTCATCTGTAGTTTCCGATGGTGTATCTATTGATTTTATTAAAAAAACACCTGATAGAAATGTTGGTGATGCACTTAAAAGAGTAAGTGGTGTTACTATACAAAATGATAAATTTGTATTAGTTAGAGGATTAGCAGACCGTTATAATTCTGCATATCTTAACAAAACTCCATTACCATCAACTGAACCCGATAGGAGAGCATTTTCTTTTGATATTATTCCAACATCACTAATTGATAATATTATAGTTTCAAAATCAGCAGCTGCAAATTTACCAGGTGATTGGAGTGGTGGGTTGGTGCAAGTTACAACTAAAGAAGTATCCGATAATTTTTTCAATATCTCATTGGGAAGTGGTTGGGGTTCGGTTTCATCTCTTAAAGATTTTAAGTTAGTTCAAGCTACCGAATTCCCTTCCACATTCCCATCTACTTACAAATATCGTATTAGTGGAAATGGAGATAAGCGTTTATTTACAAAGCAATTTGGTAACCCAATTGTAGAAGGGTTTACATCATCTCCAAATTTAAATGGTGGACTTTCATTTGGATATAAAAGAAATAAATGGAACGCATTATTTAGTTCAACTATTAGAAATTCATATACATTAAATTACATAGATAGAATAGATTATCAATCATCTACTGAATTAGCATATGATTATAAAGATACTTTATTTACAAAAAGATTTTCCGCAAATGGTTTACTAAACTTAACTTATTTAGGCGAAAATCGTTATAGTTGGAAAACATTAGTGAACTATCAAGCAGATGATACATATCTAACTCGTAATGGTGATAACTTTGATAATGTTCAAAATGTTCTAAGTAATTCATCTAACCATATTAATAATGTTGTTATCAATTCTCAATTTGATGGGAAGATTAAAACATTAGATTTCAATTTAGGATACAATTTTATATTCAGAGAACAGCCTGATTATAGAGTAAACCCAATTACAAAATCATTAGGTGTAAACGAACCTTATGCTACTGCATGGAGAGATACATATCGTTTTTGGAGTGTAATGGATGAGAATAGTTTTAATGGTAACATCAACAAAGATTTTGGTAAAATTAAAATTGGTGGGGGTTATCTAAAAAAGATTAGAGGCTTTAATGCAAGAATATTCAGATACCTTTCAACTGATATGTTGGATGAGATAACAAACAATACCGATAGATATACTGCTGATTTTGATTTAGGTTCTCTTTACTCAATGTATGAAAACGAATGGGGCAAGTGGAAACTAAATACAGGTTTGAGAGGTGAGTATAATCTATTCAATGTTAATACTGCAGATTTTAGTGGACAGAAAGTAAATGTAAATAGAGAATATTTAGACCTTTTACCATCACTAAACCTTTCTTACAATTTAGAAAAAACAAAGTATAGATTTTCACTAAGTAAAACATTAGCAAGACCTGAATTTAGAGAAGTAGCTAATTTTGCTTATTATGATTTTGTAAGAAATGCACAATTATTGGGTAATCCTAAATTGGAAAAATCTGACATATACAATTTAGATTTGAAATGGGAATTATATCCAAAAGCAGGTGAGAATATTTCAGTATCTTTATTTGGTAAAAACTTTATAAAACCAATAGAGCAAGTAGTAGCAGATGGCTCAGTTCCTTCTAATCTTTTATTAACCTACACTAATCCAAAATCAGCAATATTGTATGGTGTTGAATTGGAAGTTCGTAAGAAGATAAATGATTGGTTTGATTTTTACACAAACGCTTCGGTAATGAATTCTGAAGTAGAATTTAATGGTGTTAAAAGACAATTGCAGGGACAATCAAATTATGTTTTAAATGGTGGTATTAATATTCACAAAAATAAAAATACATTCAATATAACTTACAATAGAGTAGGTGATAGAATATCAGCAGTGGGATTTCAGGGTTATCCAAATATTTTTGAAAACAGCAGAGATGTGTTGGATATAACTCTTTTACATAAAATCAAAAATGGTGAAATAAAATTGGCAATAGGTGATGTATTTGCGCAACCATCAATCTATTATCAAAAGTTACAAAACCGAAATTTGATAAAAACAAATAACGAACAAACAATTTCATTAACATTAAATTTAAATTTATGAAAAAACTATTAGGACTTATTTTAGTATTAGGATTATTTAGTTGCAAAAAAGAATTAGGTGGAACTGATATTCCTGTAAATGTACCGGCATCAACAACATTGATTGGTAACATTAACACAACAACAACTTTAACATCGGATAAAGTTTGGATATTAAAAGGTTATGTTTATGTAACTGACGGAGCTAAACTTATTATCCAACCTGGTACAACAATTGTTTCTGATATAGCAGAAAAGGGTGCATTAATTATTGAAAGAGGTGCACAAATTTTAGCAGAAGGAACTTCTACAAAACCAATTGTATTTACTTCTGGTAAATCGGCTGGTGAAAGAGCACCTGGTGATTGGGGTGGTGTAGTTATATTGGGTAAAGCAACTACTAATAGAACTTCCGAACCAACTATTGAAGGTGGTATTGGTAGACCTTATGGCGGTACTAACGATTTAGATAATAGTGGTATCTTAAAATATGTGAGAATTGAATACGCTGGAATTGCAGCAATGCCAAACTCTGAAATCAACGCACTAACATTGGGTGGTGTTGGTAGTGGGACAATCATTGAGAATGTTCAAACTATTTACGCTAACGATGATGCATTTGAATTCTTTGGTGGAACTGTAAATGCAAAAAACTTATATGCATTCGCAACCGCAGATGATGATTTTGATTTTGATTTTGGATATAGAGGTTCAGTATCTTATTCAGTTTCAAAAAGAGACCCATTATTCGTAGATGCTGGTGATGCTGGAAATGGCGTAGAATGTGATAATGATGGAACGGGTACATCAGCTCAGCCATTTACACATCCAAAACTATTGAATATGATTTTAGTTGGACCTAACGTATCAACTGCATTGGCAAACCATAACTTAGGTTTAAGATTTAGGAGAGCAACACAATTCACAATGAAGAATAGTGTAATTTGGGGATGGATGAAAGGTGGATTGAGTTTGGAAAGTAACGAAACGGCTCAATTTGTAAAAGATGGAGTTTCGGTATTTGAAAATAATTCAGTAGGAACATTTAACCCCACTCTAAACTTTATCAGTAGAGCAACCACAATTTTAACAAATGACCAACTTAAAACTTTGGCATTAAGTAAGAGTAATAAAGAGATAGATGTTGTAATACCTGAATTGGATAAACCAATTTGGATAAATGGATGGACTAGATTCCCATCAAAAGGTAATTAATTTTTAATATAAAACCCTCACTTAAAATGTGAGGGTTTATTATTTATACCTATGAAAGATTTACTAACTATTGTAATCCCTTGTAAAAACGAAAATGAAAACATCTATGAATGTATTGGATTTATTGCAAAGCAAATGGGATGTGGTGGAATTAAAGTTATTATTGCAGATACTTCCGATAAGGAGCAATCTCTTTGGTGGTTATGGAAAGCACAAAACGAATACAAATATTCATTAAATATTGAAGTTATCAAAGGTGGGTTTCCTGCTAAAGCAAGATTAGAAGGAAGTAAATTAGTAACCACACCTTACATTCTTTTTTTAGATGCGGATATAATGTTACAAAGCAAATCAGTATTAGGTGAATGTTTAGCATACAATACCGATTTAGTAACTGTACCATTTCAAACTGAAAACGGATTTAATTGGATATTCCGTTTATTTGATTTTCAACAACAATTGAGTAATTGGTTAGGAACTCCATTTGCTATTGGTGGATTCCAATTATGGAAAACTGAAGCATATTGGAAAACCGGCGGATATGATGAAACTCATTTATTTGCAGAAGATTATTGGGTATCGCAAAAAGCAGAGATAATGAAAATACATAATACGAAAGGTGTATGGACATCTGCAAGAAGATTTAAAAATAAAGGATTCTTTTATATGTTTTGGATTAGTATAAAATGTTATTTTAATAGAAACAACACAGAATTCTTTAAACATCATCATAATTATTGGAACTAATGAAACAAAAAATTTATTTTAAAGAAGCGGTTATTGGAGCTACTGTATTAATGGTTCTCTTAATATTACTTTGCAAAATATGAAATATCAAGCAATAATAGTATCTGATTTACACTTAGGAATTAAAGATTGTAAAGCAGATGAATTTATAGAATTTTTAGATAACCACCCAACAGACCTACTAATTCTTAACGGAGATATAATTGATGGGTGGGCTTTAAATAGAGGAGCTAAGTGGAAAAAGAAACACACTAAAGTTATTTCTAAAATATTAAAGTTATCTAATAAAACACAAATAATTTGGATAAGAGGAAACCATGACGAATTTTTACACGAATTCATTGGAACAAATTTTGGACACATTGAAATTAAAGAAGATTATGTACTTAATACAACGCATTGGGTGGAGAGTGATTTATTTAGGAATGAGAGTTATTACATTTTCCACGGAGATGTTGTGGATGTTTTTATAACCAAATATAAATGGTTATCAAAGATAGGTTCAATAGGATATGATTTTGCATTATGGCTTAATCGTTGGTATAACAAATATAGAAGTTGGAAAAAATTACCATATATTTCAATATCACAAAAAATTAAAGGGAGTGTTAAAGCAGCAACAAATTATATAAATGATTTTGAAAAAACTGCATTATCAATGGCACATAAAAAAGGGTGTTTTGGGGTGATTTGCGGACATATTCACCAACCTGAAGATATAATGATTGATGGTAAAAGATATTTGAACAGTGGAGATTGGATTGAGAATATGAGTGCTATTTGTATAGATAATACTGGTGAAGTATATTTATACAAAAGATAACACTATGAAAAACCTAATATTCTTATTGGCATTTATTCCAACATTAGCTTTTTCTCAAGTTAGTAGTTGGAGAAACAATCCACCACAACAAAAAGTGGAAACCCCAAGAATACAACCATCAGTTCCACAAAGGAATGATGTAAGTAGATGGAGAAACGAATCACCAAAAGAGTTTAATAGACCTGTAAGAACAAGACCAGGTTCAAATATAATTGTTAGAGACCCATGGGGTTGGAACAATTGGGGATGGGGATGGAATAGATGGGATATGTGGGGAGCACCTGCATTTGGTTGGAACTTTTGGCAACCATCTTGGTATTGGAATGATTGGGGTTACAGACAACCTGCAAGAATTTATGTATATGGTGATGGAAAGAGAGATACTGTAAGAGGTAAAAAACCAATTATTAGTTTTGGTTTACATAAAACAACTGATGACCAATTTGGTGGATTTTTCACAATTGGTAATAAAGGATATTTTGTAATGGATTTTAGTTCAACGTTTGAAATTGACCGTTCTACTTATTTTCCATATGGTACAATTGATAGAGTTGATTTTCCATTAATAAATGATTTAGTTAAAAAAAGAAGTGTGTATTTAGGTGCTGGTAAGAGATTTAAAAGAACCGGTGTACATGCTATGTTTGGTTTCGGAAATGAAAGAGTATTATTTAGAGGTAGGGATAGAGTAGGTGAAATTACTTTTCCTAAATCAAATACTCAGTTTACATCAATTAAATTTGGTGCAATTAGAGATTTCAAAAACTTTACTTTGAAATTTGATACTGACCCAATAAGAGGTTATTCCCAGTTTGGAGTTGGATTGAATTTCTAATAAAGCGTTTTGAAAAAATTATTATCATTATTGACCATATTGGTATTCGTTTGTCTAAGCTGGAAAGCTGAAGGACAGACCTATACGCAAACTTACAAAGATAAATGTACAGGTGAAATTAAAGTAGCCACTACAACAATTACAAATGGGTATGCTACTGTATCTTTCTACAATCAAGTAAGAGTATTTACACCAACCGAAGTAATGGCTGGTGCGGTGCAAGTTTGGATTACAGCAACTTATACTGCATATTCAACTATGGCTTGTCCAACTAATCAGGTTGTTCAACAAACGGTAACACAAGCAGTTTCTCAAGCCGCATCACAAGCCGCATCACAAGCAGCATCTCAAGCAGCAAGTTCAGCTGCATCATCTGCTGCAAGTTCATCGGCATCTGCGGCAGCTAGTTCATCGGCATCTTCGGCAGCTAGTTCATCTGCTAGTGGAGCCGCTTCTGGTGCCGCTTCTGGAGCAGCAAGTTCATCGGCTAGTTCTACACCACCACCTACATCTTCATCATCGGGAAGTACTACTTCTGGTGGTTCTGGAAGTAGTTCTGGTAGTAGTTCATCTTCATCATCAAGTTCATCATCAGAAACAAAGACCGAAACGAAAACAGAGACTAAATCTGAAACAAAATCAGAGAGTAAATCAGAAAGTAAATCAGAATCAAAAGAGGAATCCAAATCCGAAAGTAAATCGGAAGAAAAGAAAGAGGAATCAAAATCAGAGGAGAAAAAAGAAGAAAAGAAGGAAGAATCTAAAGAAGAAAAGAAAGAGGAGAAGAAGGAAGAAAAGAAAAAAGAGGAGAAGAAGAAATCCGTAGCAAATCCAATGATGTTAGCTAGTGATTTGGCTGGTACGGAAGATATGGAAGGTAGATATGCCGTAATGATGAGTGTAGGTGTTTCTAAATCATCTCTTATGGGTGATAAATCATATTCAGCCACCGCACTTATTTGGAGTACCTTAGACCAATTCGCTATAAGTGGTGGTATTACTAAGATGGATTTTCAAGAAGGTAAATTAAATGCCATACATTCATACGGAACTACATTTGCATATCTTAAAGGAACTCTAATGAACCTTAACGGATATACTTGGATTAAACCACATCCTAAATATGGAACATATGGTTATAATGTTGGTTTGATTACCTTATTAATGCAGAATGCAAATAAAAGTGGATATGATGTAAGTTTAAGTACATCATTTGTAGGATTTTGGATGAAACCATATTCTTATAGTAGAAAGGTTACACTAACTCCACAGGTATTCGTAATGCAATCCCCAATAGCTTGGAATACAGTCACTGGAAATAGTTCAGTAAGTAGAACACCTGGTGCAATTTTGGGATTAGGATATGACTACAAATTGAGTAGAAGATTTGCACTATCCGCATCCTATAAAGCGGCTATGACATTTACTCCTGAATTTAATTTAATGAACAATATCCAAATCGGGTCAAAAATGATATTTTAGAATAACTGAATATTTATACACATAAAATAATATATTATGAAAAAATTTGTTAATTTCAAAAACATTGCCATAGCAGCATTGGTTATTTACATACTTTTACAATGGTTTAATCCGGGTGGAGTAATGCCAGGTGGAAGAACTATTCGTATTGAGGGTAAAAAATATGAAGTAATTAAGCACGAAATAGATACTGTTGATATTGTAAAAACTAAAGTAGTAACTAAGAAAGGTGAAGATATCTACCACGAAACAATCGTAGAGAAAGAAGTAATAATTCCAGCAGTAATTGATACAGCTGCATTATTAAAAGATTACTATTCAAAAGTATTATATAAAGATGTATTAGTATTACCTGATTCATTAGGAACTGTGGCTGTAACTGATACAATCTCACAAAACAAAATCTTAGGTAGAACTTTTAACGCAAGTGTTAAACAAAGAACTATCAAAGAAACTATGATTGTTAAAGAGCCTGCAAAAACTCAATTGTATTATGGTTTGAATGCCGGATTTAACAGAGAAGATTATGTATCAGCAGTTGGAGCTGGTTTAATTCTTAAAACTAAAAAAGATAAAATCTATAACTTAAACATTGGTGTAAATAATAGAACTGTTGATGGAACTAATGGTTCGTTCTCACCTTATGTTGGATTTGGTACATATTGGAAAATTAAAGTAAAAAAATAATATGATAAAACTTACTCAACTAAACGAAGCATCGGAAGTAAAATTCAAAGAATTAAAACCTATTCAACAAAAACAGGTTGTGGCATTTCAAAGAGTAATTGGTGCAGACCATTCTCAAATTTTTGCTGGTATTCACGGAATGGTTGTAGATATCCCAGCAAGAGGTAATTTTGGAACTGGTTATCGTTTTGGAGCTGATACTCTTAAAAAATTATTAGCATTAAAGATTCGTTGGGTTGAAGCGGATGGTGATGTAATTTCAATAGGATTTTAATATGATAAGTTTAAAGAAAATATTAAAGGAAGCAAAAGCAGATTATCAAGTATATCACAAAACATATTCAGCAGCTATAGCTACAGCTAAGGCATATGCGGAAAAAAAAGGATATGAAGTTGATGATGAAGATTCTTTTAGAAAAATTGGAATGGGCCCTAGAAAACCTTCTGCTGGTAAAACAAATAGATTTTCAATTGAATTAACAAAAAACGGAAAACCGCAAAAAAAATTATTACATATACAAGTTTATAATATGGGAACTTTCAAAAGAAACCCAGATGGTTCTCAAACTAGAAGTATGTGGGGTGGACAAAACGAATACGAATTAAACGCTTATATCAACTAATGATATTACTAAAAGATATATTAGGAGAAGACCTTAGAAAATGGTTTGGTAAAGGTAAAGAAGGTTCAACTACTGGTGGTGGTTGGAAAACCTGTAAATAGAATGATTAAATTAAAATCACTTTTAAAAGAAGATATATTTTATACAATTGCTATTAATGTAGCATTAACTGCTGCTATATGGGCAATCAAACAAGCTATACTTTCATTCAGAAGTACCTCTGTAAAAGAAAAAGAAATTGGTAAAGCTTATATAAAATGGTTAGATAGATTAGATAAAAACGATAAATTTAATAAATTTGTATATTACACTTTAAAAAATGATAATAAACTTAAAAGCTTAAAATCTAAAACAAAAGATGGTAAATTTGATTTTGAATCATTTGTTTATCAAAAATCTTTAGTTAAAAAATGGTTGACAAGTAAACCTGCGGAAGATGAATTAGAAAAAGTATTCAGAGATTTGTATCCATCTAAAGATAAAAATTCAAAAGATATAGAAGGGGATAATGGTATAGAACTTACTTATAATCAATGGAAATTAAATACACTCAATAAAGCAGTAGAAGAATTTACCGATGTATTAAATAGTGGACATGTAAAGGGTTTTATTAATCAATACGCAGAAAAACAAGGTTTAGTAAAGATATGATAAACGAATGTATCATTGTATCCAAAGAAGTTGGTGATAAATTTATCTTAGCAAAAAATAGAGATAGAGCTTATAAGCCAAAATTAGAAGTGGTTCATACTATTATAGATGGTATAGAAGTTGCGTATTTACATGATATAATTACCGATTGGAGTGAAGGATTGAATGCAAATGGTATTGGCGTTGTAAATGCAGCACTATTAGTTGGACATGATGAAGCTGAAGCTAAGCTTGTAAAAAAAGCTGGTAAACCTGGACCTGATGGGGATAAAATGAGAAACATTATTAAGCAACCTACTCTAATGGATGCGGTAAGAGCTACACTATCATATAAGGGCAAGAGTGGGATGTCTTTAAAAGGACATACATTCGTATCATCTCCAAAACATATGGTTAGTATTGAAACTACATCTAAGCATAAGCCGGATGTTAAACTTCAAAACTCCGAATCACCTGTTGTTCGTACAAACCACGGACATATGTTCACAGATGCTGGATACACACATGGTGAGAAGTATCTAAGTTCAAAAATGAGAAAAATAAGTGCAGAGAAGTCAGTTGATAAAGTGGAAGATTGGAAACAAATAGCACAAGCTATGAGAAAAGAATTCTTTCCAAAAAAATCTCAATTGAATATGAGAAGACAATCAGACAGTATGTTTACATCTTCTCAAACTATAATGAACTTAACGGATAGAATATTAGAAATAGAATATTTTGCTGATAAAGTAGAATCTTTTGAAGGTATTAGAAATGAATTACCAAAAGGATATACCCCTAAAATCAAAATAGAAGTTAGAAAGGTACAATCCTAACTTTTTATACTATACATATTTATAGACATACAAAATTAAAAGAAACAACGTATGTCAACAGAATTCGAGTTATTTAAAGGAAAGAATTTAAGTTCTTTATTTGAAGATATTTACAACAATCAAATTTCTAAAAAACAAAAAATAAGTTCTCTAATAGAAGAATTAAAAAAAATGATTAAGCATGCGGGTGATGTTGCATCCGTGGGACCTATCCTATCCTCACTAATTGATAGTTCTGTAAAGAACGATGACCAATTGGTTAAACTTGCAACAATTGCAACTAAAATTATAGCATCTGAAAAGAAAACCGAAGGACAAGATGGATTCTTAACTGAATTTGAAAAAAATCAATTACTTAAAGAATTAGAAGAAACTAAACAAGAAGTTGAAAGAGTAGATGATTTGGAATTTGAATTGGAAGATTTAAAAAAGAAAATGAAGTAATATGCAGAATCCACAATCAACAGCGGTAACAGTATCACAAACTCCCGGTTCTAAGCAACCTATGGGATTTGGTATAGTTTATTCTGTTATACTTGATGAGAATCACCCATATTTAAAAAATGCAGGAGATAATCAAATTGAAGTAAAAGGTCAATCATCTTATATAGGTGCGGTTCAATATAGAATAGTAGGACAGCCATCATCAGATGATGCATCACTACCTCTTGCATTTCCTTATGATAAAAATTTCAAAACATTACCAGTTGTAAATGAATCCGTAGAAATTATACAAAACAACGGAGTATCTTATTATAGAAGAATTGGAACAGACAGAACTCCAAATGTTGATTCTAAAAAAACAATCATATCGGAATTATTTCCAGCTGAACAACAGGCGGTTGATAAAAAGAAAAATTATCAAACTGTTGGTGCAACTGGAACTGAAATGAGTAATGTTAATGAATCTGGAAAATATGATAAATATGGTGAATATTTTCAAGAAGAGCCAGGTATACATAAATTAAAAATGTATGAGGGTGATACTCTTATTGAAACTAGATTTGGACAATCAGTTAGATTTTCTGGATTTAATAATCCAAATAATATATTTTCACCTACAATTATATTAAGAAACTCTGAAAATTCGGAATCAAAAAAGAAAGAAATCAAATTACCATCCGAAGAAGATGTAAACAGAGATGGTAGTATAATAGTACTTTCTGCAAATCAATATCAATTACCATTCCAACCTGGAACAGTAGATGATAAAGGTTCTAGCGATTTTGAAACAAAACCAAATACATTTAAATCATACCCATCAAAATTAATAGGTGACCAAATATTAATAAATTCTGGAAGAATAATTTTATCTGCAAAAAATGCAGAAATGATTTTCTATTCTAAAAAGAATTATGGATTTATTTCTGATGGTGCATTATCAATAGATAATAAACTTGGTGTGGATGTAAATGTTGGTGATAATACAAATTATACAACTAACGATAGAGATATAAATTTAAATACTGGTAATGGTAAAATAAATTTGGGAAATACAAAGTTAGAACCATTGGTTAAAGGAGATGCTTGGGTATCTTTGATGGAAGAATTAATTGATGCAATCGTTCAACAAGTATTTCTAACACCAGCTGGGCCATCCGCAACGGGTCCTACAAATGTTCCTAAATTTAATACTATAAAATCAAAATTAAAATCGGTATTGAGCGAATTAAACAAAACATCTTAAAATGTCTTGGGAAACGTTTAAACAAAATATATTAAGAGTAGCTCAAAACCCAGAAGCAATTAACGATATAGATGTTATCGCAACTGTATATGCTACTGAATATGATGCAGCGGTAAAAAGAGGTAAAGATAATTTGTTTCAAGCAAAGTTTAAAATGGGTGATTCTGGTTCTCTAAAAGAATTATTTAAATCGGCATTCGAAAAGGGAAACTCACAAACACAACCATATGATTTAGTTGGTGAAATGGGTAAAGGTGTTTTAGCTTATTGGGGTACTGCACAATTAGACCCAACAACAGTCCCAAATCCATCAGTAACACCACCTGCAATCGGAGCAATTCAAAATATACAAATAACTTCTATAAATTGTACAAATGCAGGTAGTTGGCAATCACCAGCACCATTCGCAGGTGAAGAAGATTTGAGAAATGAAAATGAAAAAAATGATGATACTCCTGATACTGAAATAGGAGAAACCGAAGCTATTATAGGAGAAGTTCCTGTTGATGAAGAAGTTGCAGAACCTGAAGTAATAGAAGATGTTAGTACTGAACTGAATTTACAAGCAGAAGAAGTTAATATAGAAATAAAAGAAGAAAGCTCTACCCCACCAAAAGAAGGAGCTGAAGATGTTGTTCCAAAAATATCAAAGAATGTTGGAGCTACTGCACCACCAATACCACCGGGCCTTGCTCAATATGCGGTTGGTGGTAAAAATGGACAGATACCTAGAAATAAATTAGGTAACATTGATGGTTCTTATGGGTCTGGTGTATTACATATTGAAGCCGCTAAGATGTACAATAAAATGATAGCAAAGGCTAAGCAAGAAGGTGTACGTTGGAGAGTATCATCTACATATAGAGATTTAGCAGGACAAGAAGCTTGTTTTGCAAAATATGGATCTGGTAGTGCTGCTAAACCTGGCTATTCTCCACATGGTTGGGGACTTGCTTTGGATTTTGGTGAAATATGTGGTATGCAACAAGATAGAGCAAAAACATTGGGTGTAAATAGAGCATCAGCATCTGCTGCACGATATACAAGAGAAAATTCAAAGATTTATCAATGGTTAGCTAAGAACGGACCTAATTACGGATGGTATAATCCATATAGATTAGCTGATGGTACTGGTATGGATGAAGCATGGCATTGGGAATATTGGGGATTTTATACATTAACAAAACAACAAAGAGAATCTTAATATGTCAGCAGTTCCACCAACCAAAAATCACGAATTATTGATTGATGAGTTTATAAGATACGCTCAACAACATTTAACTACTGTAAGTGGTATTGTAAATACTGTATCTACATATCCGCCAGCAAATACACCGGGACCCGGAGTTGCTAATTGGCAAGGGTATAGTGTAGACCCACCAAATCCACCAACTCCAGAAGTAAGTACGGAACAAATTGAAATGACTGATGCTCAATTATTAGCAGCAGAAGAAGCAAGTTTACAAGGAGCTGATATAAACGAATCAACTGCAGCAGCATTTGATACTGAAGCAGTAGTAGAACCAACAACTCCAGAAGAAACTGCAGAAGTGGAAGTAAAATTAGAAGAAGTTGAAGCTAAATTAGAAGAAGAAGCAGCTAATACACCAGACCCACCACTTACGGAAGAAGAAAAGCCAAAAAATAACATACAACAAGAACCAAATTTTAAAAGTAAATTAAAAGTACCAAATGAATTAGTTTTGGCTATGCGAAAATATGGTATAGCTAGAAATCCATTAGAAAGAGCTCATTTTTTAGCACAAACCGCTCATGAGTCTGGTAACTATATTTATAAAGAAGAATTAGCTTCTGGAGCGGCATATGAGGGTAGAAAAGATTTGGGAAACACACAAACTGGTGATGGTAAACGATATAAAGGAAGGGGATATATCCAATTAACAGGTAGAGCTAATTATAGAAAATTTGGACCAGCTGCTGGTGCAGATTTTGAAGGAAACCCTACGATAGTTGGTTCTAAATATTACGCAGATACTGCTTGTATGTTCTGGAAATCGAATAGATTAGGTGAAAAATGTAAAGATTCAACAACAACCACAATTAAAGTAATAACAAAAAGAATCAATGGTGGTTATAATGGATTGGATGATAGAACCAAAAAGTTTACAAGTTATTGGACAGATTTGCAAAAAGATAACACTTTATGGGCGTAAATCCCAAAAATAATCAATTCAAATATTTATAAACATAACAAATAAGGACGTATGAATACTGACAAATTATTACAAGCCATTCAAATCTTAGTTAAAGAGGAACTTAAGCAACAACTTCCTACTCTTATTAAGGAAGCAGTAAGGTCTGAAATGAAGAAAGTATTGGCTGAACAAAAACAACCAAAAAATACTGGATTAAGTATGGCTAAGGCTATTTTGGGTGAAGAAACTACAAAAGTAGCTCAACCAAAACCAAAAGAATTTAGCAAAAATCCAATGATTAATCAAATACTAAATGAAACTAGAACAGCTGTTTCAACTGATGCTGGATTTAGAACTATGAGTTTTGGCCAGGCTGATATGGGTTCAATAGTAGGTAGAACTGCAATAGCTGAAAAAATGGGTTATGGTGAATTTGCTGGTGGTGGACAAAGAACTGGATTGGGTGTTCAAACTGGTAATGAATCATTAGATAAAGCATTGAATAGAGACTATTCTGAGCTTGTTAAAAGATTTAAGAAGTAATGGCAGTAGTATTAGGACAAAAGCTTGTACAAGATACCAAAAAGTTTGATGATTTTGCGGTAGGTATAACATTGCCTATACAAATAGGAAATACTGCATTTAATCAAAGTTTTAAAACATTTGAGCAAGCAAGTTCTAATATAAAAAATTTATTACTAACCAAAAAAGGTGAAAGAGTAATGCAGCCTGAATTTGGAAGTGGGTTACAAGAATTATTATTTGATTTTAACGATGATAGTTTAGCTGGTAAAATAGAAGAAACTATTACAACAGCAATAGAAACTTGGTTACCTTATATAACAATTCAGCAAATTGATGTTGAAGCATCTAATTATGATAAAGATACTAATTCGGTAAAAATATCAATTAAGTTTAGTATATTAGGTAATGCTGAATTAAATACAGTAACATTTAAAGTAGCTGCATAATAAATAGAATATGTCAATAACGATAACAAATAGAAATTTTAAAAATAAAGGAAAAGATATAAAATATCTTAATAAAGATTTTGCATCTTTTAGAAATAACCTTATTGAGTTTGCAAAAACTTATTTTCCAAAAACATATTCTGATTTTAATGAATCATCACCTGGTATGATGTTTATAGAAATGGCATCGTATATTGGTGATTCTCTTTCTTATTATATAGATGATACTTTAAAGGAATCTTTAATGGTTTATGCCGAAGACCCACAAAGTGTTTTGGCATTATCGCAATATTTGGGATATAAACCAAAAGTATCTTCCCCAGCAGTAACTACACTATCTGTTTATCAATTAGTACCTTCTGTTGGAACTGGTGTAAACAACAAACCTGATTCAAAATATTATTTAAGAATTAAAGAAGGTATGCTTAGTAAATCATCTAAAGCTGGTATAATTTTTAGAACAACTGATTTAGTTGATTTTGCTGATGAAACTGATAGAGAAATAACAATCTATCAAAGAGATGCAAATACAGGTGAACCATTATTTTATTTAGTTAAAAAATATGTTCAAGCTATATCTGGTGAATTAAAACAAAAAGAAGTAACTTTCGATGCATATTCTCCTTTTCAAAAAATTACTTTGGATGATACTAATGTAGTTGACATATATGATGTTAGAGATGGTAATGGTAATAAATGGTATGAAGTTCCTTATTTAGCACAAGAAATGGTTTTTATTGATGAACCAAATTTAGAAAAGAACGATCCCGATTTATATCAGTTTAAAACAACTGTACCATTCATATTAAAAACAATTAAAACATCTAGAAGATTTGTATCTAAAGTAAATCAAGATAATACAACATCTATTCAATTTGGTGCAGGGGATTCTTCAGCTAGTGATGAACAATTAATTCCAAATCTTAAAAATGTTGGACTTGGATTACCAAACTCAATAGATAGATTGGAAGAATCATTTGACCCAACTAACTTTTTGAAAACAAAAACGTATGGTACATCCCCATCAAATACAACTATGACTGTAAAGTATTTAGTTGGTGGTGGTGTTGCATCAAATATAACTGTTGGTGAACTTACAAAGGTAAATAAAATTGAATTCGATGAAGATACCGAAGCATTCACATCAGCACAAAAAGCAATATACAATACAGTTAAAAGTTCAGTAGCTATTGATAATGAAGTACCTGCAACTGGTGGTAGAGGTACGGAAAGTTTAGAAGAAATAAGACAAAATGCATTAGCATTTTTTGGTGCACAAAATAGAGCAGTAACCGCAAAGGATTATCAAGTTAGAGCATTATCTATGCCGGCAAAATATGGGGCAGTTGCAAAATCATACGCTGTTGCTGATGGTACATTGGATAATAATTCACCATCATCTATATTAGCATCACCAAACCATTTGCAAGAATTTACGGATTTGGTTATGAGTTTTGTTAATAAGCCAGATTCAGAAGAACCAAGCCAACAAAGTATAAAAGAAGAAATTACAAAATATTTAATTGGTAAGACTTCAAATGAAAATGAAAAAAACAATCCATTTGCAATAAATCTTTATTTATTGGGATATGATAATAATGGTAAACTTACAAATTTGAATAGAGGCGTTAAAGAAAATTTAAAGACTTATTTAAATGAGTATAGAATTCTTACCGATGGTATTAATATGAATGATGGATTTGTTATAAACATTGGACTTGAATTTGAAATTATAGTATTTAGTAATTACAATAAGAGTGAAGTTCTTTTAAAATGTATAAATGAATTAAAGGATTATTTCTCAATAGATAATTGGACTTTTAATCAAACAATAAATTTGAGTGAAGTTGAATTACTTATAGCAAATGTTGAGGGTGTTTCATCCGTACCATCATTAAAAATAACAAATAAATGCGGTGGAAAATATTCACCAAATTCATATAACATAGAGGCTGCAACTAAAGATAAGGTTGTTTATCCATCTTTAGACCCTTCGGTTTTCGAAATTAAGTTTCCTGACTCAGATATAAAAGGTAGAGTAAGATAATGGCATACTATTTTTTAACAGCATCAAAAGATGCAACAATTTATCTTCAACAACCCAACCAAAACACTGGGTTAGATGAAATATTAGAAATAAGCAAAATTTATTATGGTAACATTAAAGATGTTTCCCATACTTTAATAAAATTTGAATTAGGATACTTGTCACAATCATTATCAAATGGTAGTATTTCTATGGGAGATGCTAGACTGATAATGAAGGAAACACAATCAGAAGAAATTCCATTAAAATATTCAATATACGCAAATCCAATTAGTGGTAGTTGGGAAATGGGTAAAGGAACTCGTTTTGATAATATATCAACTCAAGGTGTTACTTGGAATTATAGAGAAGGTGATTCTAAATTAGATTGGTTAGAAAATAATTTTAATTCATATACTACTGCTAGTATAAACAATGGTGTTGGTGGTACTTGGTGGATTAACTATGGTGCATCTCAAAATTTTGATTATCAAACCGCTGATATTGATATGGATGTTAAATCAGTTCTTAGAGTTTGGATGAGTGGTTCTATACCAAATGATGGATTTATGTTAAAATTCGCAAATGCAGATAATTCAAACTCTGTTGAAAGCGATACTATGGATTATGGCATTATAAAATTATTTAGTAAAGAGACAAATACAATATATCAACCAAAAATTAGAGTAGGTTGGGACGACCAAACTTTTGCATCGGGCTCACTATCAGCATTAGAATCATTTGATATTAAAGTAGGTATTTCAAATTTAAAAAATGAATATAAAGTTGGAACTACTCCAAAATTTAGAATTTTTGGTAGAGAGCTATATCCTTTAAAAACTTTTACAAATAAATTTTCTTATAGTACAACAAAATATCTTCCACAAACTACATATTATCAAATTAGAGATTTTGCATCAAATGATATTATCGTACCATTTAGTGAATATTCTAAAGTTAGTTGTGATTCTGAAGGAAATTATATTAAACCAAATTTTTCAAACTGGGAAGCTGGTAGAGTGTATAAAATAGAATTTAAAGTTGATTCAAACGGAGAGATTCAATATTTTGATGATGAATTAACATTTAAACTTGTAAAAGACTAAAGATGTTGAAAACTGGATTAAAAAACGAACAAAAAGTTGGAGAAATTTTAGTTAGTGGTTCATTAGCCATTAAAACTAAAAATTCGTTTGGTGTCCACATATTCAGCGGATCTGTTGTAGATGATGGTATTGTAACTGGTAAATTAACAAAACCAAAATATAAAGAATCTGAACTTTTAAAATCAATCGATACTACAATTATAGAATTAATTCCAGTAGAACCACCGGTTTTACCAGAAATGGTTTTAAAAAGTTTGTACGATGCAGCTTTACAAGAAATAGCTGATAGAGATTTAATTATAACTCAATTAAATTCTGATATTTTAGATTTAAGAGCAAAGGTAAAGGAATTAGAAATAGTAACACAAAGTTTATTGGTTCAATTAGATAGTAAAGATTTAGTAGTAGCATCAGCAGAAAACCAAACTCAGCAAGCAAATTCTAAAGTTGGTAGTACAATTGTAGAACTTCAAAATTCAATACAAAAAGCAACTGCGGAATCAATTCAAAGAGTTTCATTGTTTGCAAGAAATCAAACATTAGAAAAGCAAGTAGAAGAATTAAGAGAAGAATTATTTGGTAAAGCCGCAAAAATACAAGAAGGATTTAAAGTATCTGATGATTTTGGTGTAAAAGTGGTAAATATTTCAGATAAATCATACCCAGATATTACTTTTAGAGCAAGAGCTAAAGATGATGGTGATGGTGTTTGGATTAATGGACCTGAAATTAGAATTGTTAATTTTACTAAGAATGAAGTAACTGTAAATGTAACACAAGATGGTGCAATTGCTGGTATCTTCAATCCCATAGGTTCTATAACATTAACTCCAGGCCAAAATTTAGGTTTTAAATTATCAACAAGAAAAGATAAGGTAGATGATTTTGCACCTAGTGCCGGATTTGGAACAGTTGGAGATACCCCATATAATGGAAATATTGTATTTAAGAGTAAGATAGGTGTATTGAATATACCAGTTGAATTACAAAAACAAAGAGGAAACCAATGGGGTGGCTAAAATAAATTAAAATGGCAATAAAAACTTTTAAAGATATTATTGATTATAAGGGATACCGAATAAACTCAAAAGATAGAAAAATTTTTGAGGAAGGTAATCTACAAACTTTTTTTGGGTTTGGTGAAAGTGATGCTATTGAATTTATAGTGTATGATATAAATGATAATCAGTTACCACAAATAAACGATGAATTGGTTAGATATGTACCAATGACAACACAAAATATTAAAGATTATTTTTTAGTTGCAGAAGGAACATTATTTCAAAAAAACAAATTCCCATCAGAATATTTTGTAGATGCTGAACGATTACTTAGAGAGTCTGGATATGATAATGGTATATTTAAAACTCAAATTACTTTATTAAATAAAAGAGTAGGTAGTGAGAAAAATCAAGACAAACTTTGGATTTCAGAAATATCACCATCAAGAACGGAAGTTAGATTATTTCCAATAAGAAATGCAACATATAATAATCCTGAATTAGAAAAAAGATATAGTATGTTTATTGCAAATCAACAATTTAGAGATGATGTGATAAACTCTGCATTTGTTTTTATAGAGCAAATAACACCAATAACTATATCTGAATTTTTAACAAAAAAATATAGTTCTGCTTGGTTTGAAAAATTAAAAGCTGAATATAAAATAAGTAATTTTGATTCGTTGGCTACAAACATTTATAATAAGTTTGTAGAATCTGCTATATATGCATTTACAAATAGAAATTCTGTTGTAACGAGTAACAACTATGGTAACCCATTAACAATAAAACCAAAATTAGATTTATCTAAAAACGAAATAAAAGATATTTGTAAAACTTTGTTAGCAAATGCTACCGATTTTTATTTAACAAAAATTGATATTAAAACAGAAGCAACATCTACAAATAGAATGGATGCTAGTTTGGATGAAGTTGGAAAGGTAACTCAAAGATATGAATCTAATACTAAAATAGATACAACGCCTCCTGAAAGAAAAATTATAGAAATAAAAAAACCAATTTTAAACGATAAAGAATTAGAATTAAAAGAAAAAATAAAAATAGAATTTCCTGTTGTAGATGAACCAAAAATAGGAACTCCGGTAGAACCTGACATACCAATAGAAATTAAAGTACCTATTGAATCCCCAGATATAAAACCAATATCAGATGAAAAACCTGTTATAATAGAAACACCAGCTCCAACAACACCTACACCAGTTTATGGTGGCGGCGGTGGTAGAAGTGGTGGTGGTTTTATTGAAAGAGATTTCGGTACTGGTTTTGGTAGAGAGCAAGTTTTTGAATTTGATGTGGCTCAAAGAGAAAACATAAGATAAAATATTTATTAACTAATGGTAGCAAATAACGAACAGGCATTTGATAGTGGATTTGGTGATAACACCCAATTTAATAATTATTTATTAAATGATGCTATGCCTATTCAAGGGGTTTCCTTTGGTGGTGGTGGTAGTGCATCTGTAATAGGTTCGCCTGATTATGGATTTGTTGGTGTAGCGATACCAACGGTTAGTGATACTGTTGTAACAACACCTACTGGTGGAACAACAAATATTGGATATGTTCCTATTACAAATCAAGGTGGAACGCCAAACGTAGATACTCAATATGCTTTACGCATTACATCTAATGTAAAAGATGCATCTATTTTATTAAATGGTTCAAATACATTTCAGGTAACCCCACATGTAATAAGTGTAAAATTAAGTGAAGTATTACTTAATAATATTGATATTACAATAGAAAAGCAAGGATATTTTACTGCTGAAAAATATACTTTAAGTGTAGTAGCAAATCCAAATTATAATTATGGTATAAATGTAAATCCATATGAGAGTTTATTTGGGTATGCAACAAGAGGGTTAATAGATTTATCAAATACAGAATTAACATATTCATCAACACCATTATATACTTTAAAAATTGATTATTTAGTTGATGGTAATACTCAAGAATTTCAATACAACATAGATGAAAGAATAAAGGTATTAGATTTTAATCAATTAAAACCCGTTGTAGTAAAAGAAGACCCGCCAATTGAAGTTGTAAATACTACTGCTAACGTAAAAATAAATCTGCAGGGAGCAGATAATTCTATTGAAATCGTAAAAACAGGAATTAGTGTAGGAAGTAATTTAGCAAGTGAAGTTAAAAGTGGTACTAACGATATTATATTAACTAGACCTGCATCATACATAATAAAAACAACATCTAGCAGATACAAAATAGTTTTTATAGAATATACATTAACAACTAATAGTAATTATAAAGTTACTTGGACTCCGGATGTATTAGGTGATGGTTCTAATTGGGGATATTCACCAAGCGATGCAGGTGATGTATTAAACATTACAGTAGAAGAAATACCATTAGCACAAACTATTGATTTTGCACGAGTTTCTTTATCAAATCCAGAAACAAAAAGAGAATACAATATAAATTCAAAAGCGGATTTTCCAATTGGATTAATAAAAGAAACAGAAGTATCTAATGTAAAAATTTATATTGGACAAAAAGAATTTAACTTTGAACCATCGGAAGCAAAGCAATTTGTAGCAGTTATTCCAGCAAATACATTTAATGTAATTGGTTCATATAAAGTTGTAATAGTGCCATCAAATAGTAGAGGTGATGGTGAATTTGTAGAATTAACAATAAATGTAGTTGATGAATCATATGTTGGTATACCTGATATAAGAAATATAGTATATCCATCTGAATTATTTGGACCTGATTATGTTGGTACTAATGTTAATTTTTCCATTTCATACGATTCGGTAAATACTGATTATGTTAGAATATATAAAGCCGGGTCAGATAAATATATTAAAGCAGTATCTTCTGGAAAGGTAGATTTAAACTTTCAAGAATTATTAAAATTTGATGGTAATTCTACATTCGAAGATACGGATAAAATATCAATTACTTTAAAATTAGTTCCGTATAACGAACAAGGTAAAGAAGTTGTGATTGGTAAAGCAGAATTAATAACAATTAATTTTGATAAAGGTGATTTAACCATACCAAGAGATATAGCAATCAGTAGAATAATAGAAGGATTTGTTAATCAATTTGATGATTCGGTATTCGTAACAGATACATCAAAGTATTTAACACACTTATTGCATTTAGGTAAAGGTGATAATAAAGTAATTACAACTTGGACTGGTCATAATAGTTCATTAATTTTAAAATTATATGAGCCATTACCAACATCGGTACAACCAAATCAACAAGTTTGGATTTCAAAACTACAAGCAAATCCTATTGTTGAAACGATTACAATAAGTGGAGTTGATACATCTTTTTGCCCACCATTAAAAGGACCTAATTTTTCATTAGAAGCTGATAATGGTATTGGTTTTAAAGTTTTTGATGAATTAATAGCAAGTGGTTCTCAAACATCAACTGATTTAATTAATAAGTTTGCAGAACAAAATACAATAGACACAGAAAAACTTAATATTCAATATGTAAGTGGTTCTGATTATGTTTGGGAAAATTTTGTACATTTTGGTTCTGGTGAAGAAAGAGCAAATAATTTTTATTATAAATTAAAAGTATTAGAAAATTTAACAAATAAGTACAAAGAACTTTATGCAGATACTTTTACCCCACCATACGAATCATATCAGGCAGCATTATTAACAGAAGATGCTGGTGGGGCTGGTACGCCTGAAATAGATGGAAATGAAGAAATTCTTACGGAAGATAGTTTATATTCATTAAATTGGGAAGTTTACCAGCAAAAAGGATTATCTCAAACAGAGGAGTTAGAAGCATTAGCTACAAAAATAAATAATTTAGTAAGAAGTTTTGATGGATTTGAAAAATGGTTGTACAAAACCGAACATCCATTGGCATTTCCTAAAGAAAACTATGTAGCACCAAATGGTAACGTATTCAGAGTTATTAGGTCATGGCAAAACGCTGCTTCAATTAGTTGGTTAAATTTTGCATCAAATTCTGGTGCATTGTTTGATGTGGATAATCCGCATTCAATGAAAAATAATATGCCTGAATATTTGGTAGAGGATTATGAAAACGATGAGTTTTTATTATTCTTAGATATGATTGGGCAACACTTTGATATATTATGGTGTTATATAAATGCATTAAAAGCTAATAAAAATTTAGAACATAAGCAAGATATTGGTATATCAAATGCTATGATATATCAAATGTTAGATTCATTGGGTTGGCGAGGTAAAAGAGCATTTGATTCACAATTTTTATGGGAATATGCATTTGGTACAACTCAAGATGGTGGTTATAAATACGGAAGAAGTTTAGAGGATGCAAACAATGAGGTTTGGAGAAGAATATTAAATAACTTACCTTACTTATTAAAGCATAAAGGAACTGGTAGAGCTATGAAGGCTGTAATGGCTTGTTATGGTGTACCACAATCTATGTTGACAATAATGGAATTTGGTGGACCTCAAGACCCATCAAAAGGTGGTAGTAGTAAATTTACATTTGAAGATAGAACAGCAGCAATTTATTTAAAAGATGATTCAAATGTAAGAGTACCTTGGAAAGTAATACCTGGTGTTGGTGATTATCCAAACGCTATTGAATTTAGATTCAAACCAACATATAGACCAAATCCATCATATACATTAATTAGTGGTAGTGAATGGAGTTTAGATTTAGTTCAAACAACCGGCTCTTTTGCAAAATTAGAATTAAACTTTGGTGGTGATAAATCAACGAGTACATATTTTGATGAACCATTTGTAAGTGGTTCTGTAACTGCATCATATTATATATCATATATTAATGATGAACCATATGCATATGGACCTGATTATAAAACAGGAAGTTTAGATTTTCCTGTTTCAACAGAATATTATTCAAATGTTTTAATTAATAGACATAATAATCCAGATTCATCTTCTTGGTTTGAAGTTTTATTGGCAACAACAAATGGTACTAGAATTACAACATTTGTTAGTATGTCACTTCAAACGGATGATACTGAATGGGAAACCGGTTCTTATTTACAAATTGGTAGTAACAACTATGAAGGTAATTTAGATGAATTCCGTTTATGGAAAACTCCTTTATTAAGAAGTAAATTTGAAAACCATACATTATTCCCAGATGCAATTAATGGTAACTCATATACCGCATCTACTGCTGATTTGATATTCCGTTTAGATTTTGAATATCCAAAAGATAGAACTTTAGATGTTGGTATTAAAAACGTATCAATAAATACAAGTTATGATGAACCATTTGCATCAGCAAGTATGATGTATTCGGCACCAACATACCCATATCAGTACACTCCATACGATAGAACTGTAACAGCTACTGTTCCATCTTTAGGATTTACATATTCGAATAAGATACGTTTTGAATCATCATCATTAGTTAGTGATTTATCTTATAAGCAAAGAGCAACTAAAAAATCATTTGACCAAGCTCCAATAGATTCTTCTCGTTTGGGTTTATTCTTCTCTCCAATTAAGGAGTTGAATATGGATATACTAAAAGCATTTGGCGATTTCAATATTGATAACTATATTGGTGACCCATCGGATGAATATAGAGATACATACAAACAATTAGATTTATTAAGAGGATATTACTTTGATAGATTGGATAATAGAGACATTTATGAATATATTAGATTAATAAAATATATTGATAAATCTTTATTTGAAGTATTAGCAGATTTAGCACCAGCTAGAGCTAAAATATCAAAAGGTTTATTAATTGAACCTCACTATTTAGAAAGAAGTAAAACTAAATGGAAAAAGCCAGAATCATTAAGAAATGATTATGAAACAAATGTAAATACAGCTGATGATACTAATGTTGAATTTAATTATGCAGTTCAAGACGCATTAATAGATAATCAAGAACTAACAACATTATCTGCTGATTTACCTAACTATGATACATTTGTAGATGCGAATGATGTAATTATTTTAGAGGGTACTAATCCTAATTATGATACTACAATATTCTATAATTTAAATGATGGACTTCAAACAGAATTTCCAACATATCCTAATACAGGCTCTGCAAATATTTTCTGTCCAACTGGAGAAACTTTACTTGGAAGTGTCGATGTATTTACATCTACCCAAATTGGAATGGAAAGAGATTCTTTAGCAAATGCTGGATTTGGATTATACGCTAAAAAAGGTACTGGTTTGGTTAGAAATTGGGAAGGTGTGTTTGGAAATGCAGAAACAACAGGAAGTAGAAAATCAATATTTTTAGTTAAAGAACAATATACAGAATTTGTTAATGTTCAAATATCAGGCTATCCGGTTTCTGGATACCAGCCTGGTGACCAAGTAAAATATCAAAAACAACCTGTAACGAAATACAAATATAGAGTATCTGTATTACCTTTTAGTGGAAGTGTTCAAATTGGAAATGATGTTGCTGAAGTTCAATCAGTAAATGGATATTTACCAACTCACTATCGTTATAAAAATAATTTAGCGGAAGGTATGCAACGTTCATTCTGGAAAGGTTCTCAACAAACTGCAGCAACTACACCCGATGGATTGGACCCAGTAGAAACATTTACAACTAATCCTAACATTCTTAGAGTGGCTAAAACTGGTAGAGGTAGTGGTGAACCAATACTTGAAGTTGATTAAGATTGAAAATAATAAATGGTTATATTTATTTTAGAAATAAAGCATTAAAAAACAATATCAAATGGCATATTTAGATAATACCGAAATAACAGTAGATGCAATTCTTACCAAAAAAGGAAGACAAAAATTAGCATCTGGTCAATCTTTGAACATTACAAAGTTCGCTTTGGGTGATGATGAGATTGATTATACATTATATGAGCCAGCACACCCAAAAGGTTCGGCTTATTATGATTCCGCAATTAGAGCAATTCCTGTAACTGAAGCATCACCTGATGAAACTCAAGTATTGAGATATAAATTGGTGACTCTTCCAAAAGGAACAACACAAATCCCAACTGTAAGATTGGGTGTACCTTCAATAGCTGTAAATCAAACTGAAGGTGGTGTAGGATTAACTCCAACAACATCTCCATCAGGAAATACAAACGCAGGTTACACTGTTGTATTAGCAGACCAAAGAGCTGGTACTGTAGTTGCTACTAGAGGAGCTACAAGCGGAAATGGTACTGTGCCTGTATTCTTAGGTGAAGAAATTACAACAACTGCACAAGTAGTTAGTGGTTTAGAATTTAGATTCACACCGAATCCAAACTTAACAATTGATGTTGCAACTACATTGACAGTTTATGGTAATGAAACTGGTGGTTCTCAAACTATACCTGTAACCGTAACATATAAAGCATAAAAAGATATAAAAAATGGCATTAATTACAGACCCTAATATAACCGCCCAAATTAGAGATTTAGCTAATACGGGTACGGTAGATTCAAACCAATTAGTAACATTACTTAATAGTGTTCTACCAGCTGGTCAACAAATAGCAACTAATGCTGGTGTTACCAATGGTATCTATAAAAGATTTGGTGATTTCGATAAAGTAAACGCAAAAGTTGAAGTTGTAACAACTGGACTTTGGACTGGAGATTCTGGTTCATTGGGCAATATTTACACTTCATCTGCACAAATGTTAGGAACAAGCGGATACTATTATACCAATGTGTATGATTATAACCCTGTTGCTTACGCTGATTCTGCGGAAATACAATTTGCTATTGCATATGGACATGTTAATGGTAGTGGTTCTATGAACCTTGCCGATAACGATAATGCACTTATGGCAACTAAAGCAACATACGCTCAGTATCGTTCAATGTTGTTAGACCCAACTGATACTAAATTCTCATTTGAAAATACATCTGGAATCGCAACTGATGCAAACGGAATTTATGTAATAAACATCGCTAGAGGAAGATTCAGAGAAAAAATGGATGCTGGTAACTGGTCAATGAAAGTAGCTGGTTCTAATGGTACGTTTACATTCATTGATAATAGTGGTAAGAAATTTGGTGATGACTTAGGTTTAAGTGGTAGAACATTTAAAGTTGTTTCTGGTTCTTTAAATTTAGGAACTGAAAATGAAGCAACAATAAATACCACTACCGATGCTACAACTGGAGAAGGATATGGTTTATTCTATCCTGATAGAGGAGTTATAGTTCTTAACGCAAAAGCAATTGGTTCTACTGTTGGAACATTAACGGCATTTAGAGCATATACTAAAGATGGCACTTATTTATTAAGTGGTAGTTTAAGTGGCTCTCATGCACAGGATAGAGAACAATTTAATCACTTAAGATTAGTAAAAGCTATTGAAGCAGGTGGTGACTTTGAAGCACGTAGAACTGAAAACATTTCTACTCAACACTTCTTTGTAAGAGCAACAAATAGAGAATTTAACTATTCTAATAATCCTACTTACATAGATGCTGATGGATTCTTTGTAGAATCTACATTTGAAACTGACCCACAAACTTATATTACAACTATCGGTTTGTATAATGATTCAAATGAATTATTAGCAGTTGCAAAAACATCCCAACCAATAGTTAAATCTTTTGATAAGGAAGTATTGATTAAAGTTAAATTATCATTCTAATAAAAAATGAACTTTAAATAAGATAAACCCCCGAAAGGGGGTTTTTCATTTGAGAAATATTTATATAAAATAAAAAAGTAGATGTTTAAAGAAATTCCAAAATCAGATATTATAACAAGACCAATGAAGGTCTATAAGGAATGGAGTTTAGATGAAAACGATGTATATCCTATCTTTGGCGAAAATCCAAATAGTACTCTTATTGATATAGAATCTGATGAAAAGAGTCAAGGTTTTGTAAAAAAGGTAATATACGAATCAATAAAATCCCAATTTTATACAAATCCAGCAACTGCTTCTATATTAACTGAAGTTGGTAAAAGAAAATCTTATGCATCATCCGATGAAAGAATATTAAGAGATGATATTGCTGTATTTTCTATACCACAAAAATATTATGGAGAAGGTATTAAAGTTGGAACTTTGACATTAGAGGATGAGCAAAGTGGTAAATTATACACAGATGATGGATATTCTAATATTTTAGATTCTGGTAGTAATATAGCTGGAAATATTTTTTACGATAGAGGACTTGTAGTTTTGACTAGAGATATTGTGAGTGGGTCAATACTATCACAGTTTACATTGAATTATCGTTCAACTACAACTATCTACGAAAATGAAATATTTGTATCTGTTTTAGAAAGTGAATTTAATGTATCACAAAATCCAACTGCTGTATATGAAGATGGTGGTTCTCGAAAATTGCAAATAATTCAAAGACCCGGTTCAACAAAAGTTGGAGATTTAGTTACATCATCATTTTATGATTCTGGAATTAGATGGATTAAAGGTCACAAACATCCTTTCCAATCTAGTTTAAATCCTGCTAAATTTGCTAGTTTTGATGAATATGATTATAGTTCATCATTAGACCCTACTGGTTCTTATTTAGCTCCGTTTATTACAACAATTGGACTTTATGATGATAATTTGGATATGGTTGCTGTGGCTAAATTACCACAACCAATTAAATGTTTACCAGATTATCCTTTAAATTTTATTGTTCGTTTTGACACATAAGGTTATATTTATATTAGTAAACAATAATACAAAACAATGGCAAGTATCTTAGAAATGTACGAAAAATCACTTCCAAAAACTGGTAAAGCTGATACTAAAGGTGGTGATAAAACTAAAATAGAAGCTGATGGTGGTTTAAATTTATCTAAAGATGAGAAGAAACTATCAAAAGCTAGAGGTGGCGCGTTAAACGAAAAGAAGTATTCTGATAGCGTTACAAAAAAGTAATCAATGTCTTGGAAATTTAATGGAAATATTGTTACAGAAGAAAACACTCCAGAGGGTGCGATTGGTTTTGTCTATAAGATTGTACATACACCAACTGGTAAATTTTATATTGGTAAAAAATCACTCACTTCAACTCGCCGTTTGAAACCCCTAAAGGGTAAGGTTCGTAAAAGAGTAGTAAAGAAAGCTTCTGATTGGGAGAAGTATTATTCATCAAACGAATGGATTAAAAATGAAGTAAAAGAAGGTAGAGAAGGTGATTTTGAAAGAGAAATTATTCAATTCTGCTTTAGTAAAAAATCATTAACATATTGGGAAGTTTGGTGGCAGTTCAAATTAGATGTATTGGCTGACCCTCAATCTATTAATGAAAATTTAATGGGTAAATTTTTCCGAAAGGATATATATTAATAAACAAACGTTATGAACATTCAAGAAATTTGTAAAAAGTACGGTATTTCAGATGCATACCTAAACTCAAAAGATGATGCACATGCTATCGCAGCTGCATCTCTTATAGACCTTAAAGGTATGGTCTTAAATAATACACCAAGAGAACAAATAGCTAATAAATTACAATTCTTAGCTGATTTCCTTAATGATGTAAAGAATTCATCGTATTAATTTGGTTATATCAGATAATTTTCGTATATTTGTGATAATAATATCCAAAATATGCTATCTGGTAAGAACAAATTAAAAATAATCACCATATTAGACTCGGCATTGGGAGTGGGTTCATCTTTGAAAGGAAATGAACAGGCACACCATTGTCCATTTTGTAATCACCATAAAAAGAAGCTACAAATCAATTTAGATACTCAAAGATGGCATTGTTGGGTATGTGATTCCAAAGGTAGAAGTATTCAATCCCTTCTTCGCAAACTCAATGTAGATTTGAGGGATATTGCAGTTGTAAAGGATGTATATGGTGATGAGCCTGAATATGATACAAAAGAGGAATTTGTAGCAAAATTACAATTACCAAAAGAGTTCAAACAATTATATTTTTGTCCAAAGAGTATTAACCCAACATATAATCAGGCAATACACTATTTAAATAAAAGAGGTATCACAAAAGCTGATATTGTTAAATACAACATTGGTTATTGTGAAGATGGCCTTTATGGTGGTAGAGTTATCATTCCTTCATACGATGAGAGTGGTGACTTAAATTACTTTGTAGCTCGTTCATTCTATGAAGATGAGAAAATGAAGTATAAGAATCCACCAATTAGTAGAGATGTAATTGTATTTGAGAATATGATTAATTGGAACGAACCAATCACATTAGTTGAGGGAGTATTTGATTCCTTCTCAGTCAAAAGAAATGTAATTCCATTGTTGGGTAAATTCTTACTCAGCAAACTCAAAAATAAAATTATGGAAAAGGGTGTTAAGGATGTAACAATTATGTTAGATTCTGATGCCGTAGATGATTCCACTAAACATACTGAATGGTTTCAAAAGAATGGAATCAAAGTAAGAAACATTATCCCAACCGATAAAGATGCAGGTGATATGGGATTCCAAAAAGTAAATGAAATATTGAAAGGAGCTAAAGAAACTACATGGGATGATTTGGTTCTTTCAAAACTAAATAATATATGAGTAAATTAAAAAGAATTTATCACATTGCGGATATACACATTCGTAACATCAAAAGGCATAAGGAATTTAGAGAAGTTTTCTATGCTATGTTTGATGAAATTAAAAAAAGAGGAACTGAAGATTCTATTATTTATTTAGCTGGAGATATAGCTCATGCTAAATTGGAAATGAGTCCAGAATTGGTAAGTGAGATTAGCTGGTTGTTTACGGAGTGTAACAAACTATGTCCTACAATTGTAATCGCTGGTAATCACGATTGTAATATGAATAATTCGGACAGAATGGATGTACTTACTCCAATCGTTGATGCATTGAAACTACCAAACCTAACTTATTTAAGAGATACTCAAGTTTACGGAATTGGTGGAGTTGATTTTGCAGTATTCAGTATATTTGATAACAAAGATAATTGGCCTAAAGCCGATACTCTATTTGGAAACAAAAAGATTGCACTATTTCACGGACCTGTTGATAACTCTACAACCGATGTAGGGTATGTGGTTAGTAGTAGACACTTCACAACTGATATATTTGATGGATATGATTTAGCTCTATTAGGAGATATCCATAAAAGACAAGAGATGATATCACCAAGCGGATGTAAGGTGGTATATGCTGGTTCATTAGTACAACAAAACTTTGGTGAAACCTTAGACAAGCACGGATTCTTAGCTTGGGATTTGGATACAATGACTTACGAAGAAATTGATATACCAAACGATTATGGATATTACACTTTGGATGTAGATGGTGGTATTGTGCCCGATGTAACTGATATGCCTAAGTATCCTCGTTTAAGAGTAAGGGTAACTAATACGGATACCGCAGATACTAAAAGAATGATGGCTGATATTACGGCAAAGTATGGTGTAGAAGATTTTACTATAATCCGTACCGATTCATTCCAAAAGAAAAAGACAGGTGATAGAGAAGCAAGGTTGGAAGTTGATACTGTGGCTGATATAAACCATCAAAACTCTTTAATAGGGGAGTATATTGAACGTATGATGCCATTTGTGACAAAAGAGGACTTGGAAGGTATAGAGAAAATCAATAGAGATATTAATAGTAGAATAACTGCGGACGATACCCAAAGAAACATAAGCTGGAAGCCGGTAAAGTTTGAATTCTCTAATATGTTCAGTTATGGTGAGAACAACGTAATCAATTTTGACAAAGTAAACGGACTGATGGGTTTATTCGCACCAAACGCACAAGGTAAATCATCCCTATTTGATGCAATCTCATTTTGCTTGTTTGACAAATGTAGTAGAGCATATAAGGCAGCTGCAATAATGAACAATCGTAAATCAGATTTCCATTGTCAATTGGACTTTACTATTGATGGGGTACAATACCATATCCGTAGAGAAGGTAGAACGATTAATAAGGGAAAGAATGTAAAAGTGGATGTTGATTTTTGGAAAGATGGTGATAGTGGAAAGGAATCCCTAAACGGAACGGAACGTAGAGATACCAACCAAGTCATTGAGGGATATGTAGGCCGCTATGAGGATTTCGTAATGACTGCTCTATCACTACAAGCTAACAACGCCCTATTCATTGATAAATCACAATCGGAAAGGAAGGACTTGATGGCTCAGTTTATGGGACTGGATATATTTGATAAGCTGTATGAAACGGCTACAAATGATATTAAGGATGTGAACGCTCTTATCAGAAATTTCAAACGTACTGATTTTACGACTGAATTAGCCCAAAAGGAAACCGACTTGAATGAGAAGAAGGTTGAGTATGGTGAGTTGGATTCTGAAAAAACTGAATTAGAAAAAAGAAAAGGTGAGTTGGAAGAAAGAATAGTAGAATTATCTCAACTAATAGTTCCAATTCAAGGTAATTTAGATATTGATGAATTAAATCGTAAATTAAAAAAGATTGAGGGTGAATTAACAACTTGGGGAGATACTAAGTTTGACAAAGTACAAAAGCTAACCGAAGTTAAAGAGCTGGTTAGAGAAGCTAAAGAAATGGTTGATTCTAAAGCTACTATAAACGAAATTGGTATAGAAGTTGCATATTCAAATTATCAAAAAGAACAAAAGAATTTAATTGAAGCAGAAAAAGTTTATTCAACAGTAAAATCACAATTAAATTCTGCGGAAGAAAAGATTAACCATTTG
>Ga0209358_10000422_pt1 | contig 37413 bp, 1 predicted proteins | sample LauGreFa1BDMLBSN_2_FD_187574 | JGI IMG/M metagenome (GOLD analysis project Ga0209358, IMG submission 187574) | Freshwater lake microbial communities from Lake Michigan, USA - Fa13.BD.MLB.SN (SPAdes) (version 2) | ecosystem: Environmental > Aquatic > Freshwater > Lake | place: Lake Michigan, USA... | reverse complement strand
GAATGCGACGACGCTCTCGCCAAACTCACCATCCCGTTCACAGTCGGAACCAAGTGCCTGTCAACCGGGTGGTTGCGTTTCCAGTGCTCGCTACAGCCCGCTCCGCGCTGGAACCGGGTCGTCGTCTTCGACCACACGGCACTGCGGTGGTGCGACCGATGCCGGCGTGGGACGCTCGCTCACCGTCCCGTCGGCCAGTCGGTACGAAGACTCGGAATTTTGGAAGCCACCCGCGCTCAACCGTTCGAATGCGACGACGCTCTCGCCAAACTCACCATCCCGTTCACAGTCGGAACCAAGTGCCTGTCAACCGGGTGGTTGCGTTTCCAGTGCTCGCTACAGCCCGCTCCGCGCTGGAACCGGTGTGGGACTTTCTGTGGATGCCCATCGCCGACACCAACTTCGACGATAATGAAACCATGCGGCTGGGTCCACGCGGTAGCGTCGTCGGTCGATTTAAAGGAATGTTCCAATGACCCCTAGGGCCCTAGCTCATACCTTGCAGAGCGCACGGCTTTTAACCACGCGTTCGTGGCCATGTAGCGAACAAAAAATTGCGCAATTTCGCACCCACGACTTAACGAAGGAACTTGCATACGTGAGTACTCAACAATCAGGCCAATTCGACACATTTCTTTTAAATCATTTTAGTGTCCATTGTATCTTGGCCTGATTGTTGAGTACTCACGTATGCGAGTTCCTTCGTTAAGTAGTGGGTGCGAAATTGCGCAATTTTTTGTTCGCCATACCGGTTCGTGGGTTCTTTACCCACGGTATCAGTCTCCAAACGAAGATTTTGGACGCATGACGTGTACCCCATCCTAAACGAAGATTCGGACGGATGAACAAAAGATGAAATCATGATTTTCGAAGCACTTTTCAAGGGCGTGAGTACTCGATTTGGGCGACGAATCGTTGAAAACTCATCTTTGTTCATCCATGAGTCATCGAACTCTCCAATGTTCACACGAACCCATTGTTCAACCCAAAAAAACATAACGAAAGCAAACGAATCCGAACGTTTTATTTGAGTTCTGCATAAAATGAATGGTCTTCTGCCATTTTCATGCACGGAGATGTTTTCTCACGTCCATGAAATGAGCGTCATCGCAAGCAGCATCGCAGCCTCTCCGTTCGTCGCATGCTACCTGTGCTCATACATCGACGAGACTGGTCGGAAGGTCTTTGCGTGGGTCATGGATGACGTACTTTTCGTTACGTCGCCATTGTTGCATGTGCGCGCCGAACAACACGGCTTTTCAGAGTTGGCCGACTGCGACAAGCCACACATCCCCCCACTCCCGCGACCCGGTTGCCATTGGGTCGAGTTGCAACGACGGGCGATGGTCATTCTATCCATATTGGACGAGACCATCGGCGACCAATAGAACGTCGCCCACGACGATTCGAAGTGTTGCGAGCACAGCCATCGTTCGTCAAAGTGGGTCGGAAAGACATCCAAGCCCATGCGCTGTGTGGCGATTCACTGGCGAACAAACATGGGGCGATTTAGCACCCACCGAGTGGGAGTATAGGCCTCGGTCGAAATTGGCATGAAAACATAGATAAGAAAAATCGATAACAACCAAAGCACTGATTTGGGTCGGAAACCCCACCCATGCAGATGTGATGAAAATGACAAGTAGAGTTGAATTACGCGCATTGAAATGCCCAAGTTCCATTGTGGCGAGCAAAAAAGTCGCAGTTTCAGCCCTCGGTCGAAATGGGTAGGAAAAACGTAGATAAGAACGATCGATAATAACAAAAGCAATAATTTTGGAGTTTCTAATACTTTCTATGCATCCAATAGACTATCATTGTCCGTTTCATGGCCTTTTCATGAACTTTTCTACCCAAATCATTGCTTGTTGTGCGTATCGATCGTTCTTATCTACGTTTTTCCTACCCATTTCGACCGAGGGCTGAAACTGCGACTTTTTTGCTCGCCACAATGCTGGCAAGTTCTTGCTTTTGTTGTTATCGACTTTTCTTATCTACTTTTCATCAGTGTTTTTACCCGATGCCTGAAAAGTGCGACTTTTTATGCTCCCCAAACGAAGATTTTGGAAGGCCGAACCAACATTTCAGAGCGCGTGTTCGAAGCACTTTTCGACGTTTTGTAGCCCAAATCTGGTACTCACACCCTTGAAAAGTGCTTCGAACACGCGCTCTGAAATGTTGGTTCGGCCTTCCAAAATCTTCGTTTGGGAGGGGTATTTTGCTCGCGACAGTGATTTTTAGTAGTGCTTTCCAATGGTGTGCGTACTCTAACTTGTTGCCACTAACCATTGAAAAGTCAAGTGAAAATACGCATCGCACCTTTTGTTACCCCTTCGCCACGATGGAACTTCACTCGTCGCGGTCGATATGAAGAACCAGAAATGGCGTGATTTCGTGCCCACTACTTAACCATAGTCAGTCCAAGATGCACTTCCCGAGATTCACGGTCGGCATGCACACATTCCTTTTGTTCCGGTTTGGCAGACATTCTTCTGTCTTGGGCGGACTATGCATGATTCAGCATACCCCCCCCCCAAAACGAAATTCGTTTGGGGAGCATCAATTCATGGCGCGATTATTGTGTCCGTAGGAGTCAGTAGGACCCGCACAACTGGATGATATCATGATTGTTTCCGACGGAGAGCCGCCCATCAGTAGTTTTACATGACGTGCGTTCGTCGTAATCTCAAGATGTGTCTGTCGACATAACAAGATGAGTGTGCGTCCTTTGATACATAGCAGCAGTCGTGTTGAAGGGGTGTGCGTGCGAGTCCGAGCCATGTCGTGAACAAAAAATTGCGCAATTTATGGCTCCCAAACGAACGCGTTTTCGATTAACCCAAATCGAGTACTCGCGCCCTTGAAAAGTGCTTCGAAAACGCGTTCCGGATGGTTGGTTCGGCCTTCCGAAATCTTCGTTTGGTGAGCCATAAAATTGCGCCGTTTTTGTTCGCCATGCCGAACCTATCATCCTGCTTTGATTTCGACAGACACATATCGGCATGCTATCATCATGCGTTGATGCTGTCATCGTTTTGTGATTTCGACATGCACATCGGCATGCACGCTCTTTAACACGGAAGGCATGCCACGCTCTTTATTTGATTTCGAGTCAATTTTATGCTCCCCAAACGAAGATTTTGGAAGGATGAACAAGAGATGAAATGAGGATGTTCGATGTACTTTTCAATGGATCATGGCCCAAATTGAGTACTCACGCCCTTGAAAAGTGCTTCGAAAATCCTCATTTCATCTCTTGTTCATCCTTCCAAAACCTTCGTTTGGGTGGGGTAAATTTTCGACAGACACATTGGATGCTATCATCATGCTTTGATTTCGAAAGACACACATCATGCTTCTAAGTTCGATAGACACATCTGCAATGATACGGCATGCTGATATCATCCTCTTGTGATTTCGACTGACACATCATCATGCTGTCATCATTTTTGACATTTTGTGAGTTTACCCCTCCCAAACGAAGATTTTGGAAGGCTGTACCAACCTTTCCGAATGCTTTTTCGAAGCACTTTTCAAGGGCGTGAGTACTAGATTTGGGCTATGAATCGTTGAAAAGTGCTTCGAAAACGCTTTCGGAAAGATTGGTTCGGATTTCCAAAACATCGGCATGCACTCTCTTAAAGTTAAACTTCAACAGTGAATCAACGCGGCTGGCATGCACGTTCTTTAACACGCATGCACGCTCTTCAACACGGCTGGCATGCACGCTCTTCAACACGGCTGGCATGCACGCTCTTCAACACGGCTGGCATGCACGCTCTTCAACACGGCTGGCATGCACGCTCTTCAACACGGCTGGCACGCAAGCTGAAAGCATCACGGTGCGAGTTTGACGGACATGCTTAAATGATGCTTTGAGTTTGACGACACATCATCGTTCTATCATCATGTGATTCATGTGTGTTCTACATGCACATCACAGTTGCATCTCCCAAAAAGACGATTTTGGGAAGGGCTAGCCAACCTTTCCGAAATTGAATCCGAATGCGTGTTCGGCTGGCATGCTCTTTAATCAATCCGTCCAAGACGGACGAATGTCCGCCAAACATTTCCAAAATGCACGTGCAAAGACTCCGTGCTACTTTTAGGGAACGTTCTTTGGACTGACTGGTATCCATACGTTGGCATCCAGGCACACAAATTGTGAAACAATGTGCCACACATGGAGAGCATCGTATACTGAGACACATCGTCATGCTATCATCATCTTGTGACTTGGTTGAGTTGGAGACGAGACGATGATAGCATGATGATAGCATGATGATAGCATGATGATAGCATGATGATGATAATGTGTCTGTCAAAATACAAGATGATGAATGGCACGATGATGCGTCTTTCGAGCTCACAAGATGATGATAGCATGATGATGATTCATATTGGGACTTGGTGAGTTAGGCAGACAGACACATGAACTATCATGTTGCTACTTTGAAAGATACACCGGCATGCTATCATGGTAGTATCATCATCTTGTGAGGTCTTGTGACTCTAGTTGTGAGACAGACACCGCACTCTTTCATTCCGAATCATTCGCTTTTTTACCGAGTGGTGAATGTGCAACTTTTTGACTCGAAAACGCCGACCGACTCGCTACAACTCCGAGCGACTCGCAACGCCGAACGAGTTGATACAAAACTTGGTAATATAATACTAAAATGCGGACATGGCGCTTGATAGACGAATCTGGGCGACCAAGTTCACCGAACGGAGACACGTACCCCTACGACCGACGTGGTACGTGGGCGGATGTGTGCGGCGAGATGTGGCGACGTGGAATGCCCATCGACCAACTCGAGCACCTGACGTTCATCACCCTCGCCGACGGCGTGGACTACCACCAAATTGCATTTGAAACTCACACGCGCGACGGGTGGTTCGGGTGGCTTAGTGAACTGCGGCAGCAGGCGCCTCGGCTCACCCACATCACACTCAGCGGCGGTGTCGTATCCCCCGCACAGGCGGCTGTGTGGGACGCCGTCGTCGCACAAGTGAGCGACCTCTACCAACTCGTCGTTGAATTCACCAGCCCCCACGCGACCGACGAGGCCACCGCCGAGCGCCAGCGCACATCGCGCTCGGTCAACATGGGCCCAAGTCCGTACTACTACGACAGCGCGCCGGTCTTTTTGCTCGGGAACGACGCGGTGGCGCACTTGTCGCGGGTCGGCGGTACGGACGGCGTGCTGACGCTCTACCCGGCATCGCTACATCAAACCTTTTTGAATCGGCTGCAATCCCCACTCTATGGTAGCGCGGCGCGGCCGTACCCGAACGCCCGTTTCGTCCGACTGTTCTGGAACGACGTGGCCCTGGCCGCCCTCCGCGCCGACGGCGACATCGTCACGTGGGGCTGGGATGACGGCTCGCGGTGGAGTACCGACACGCTGCAGTCCATGGCGCGGATTCGCAACAGCGGAGCCGACGTCGTCCCGTCGCCCGACAAGCCGGTCGGGGCGAACGGTGGCGTGTATCACATCCTACCGTCGCGGCAGTCGTTCGCTGGTCTGTGTCTGGACGGAACGGTCGTTTACTGGGGCGGGGTCGACTCGGCGTCAATCGCCTTCCAATCCCGCGTCATGCAGCTGCGCCAATGCGCGCGGTTGCTCTACGTGACCGAGCAGGAGGTCGTTGTCATGCACCACGACCGGACCGTGTCGTGCGTGGAGCGGACGCCACGCGCCTCGTCGCCGTCGTGCATCGCGTACGCAGAGGTCAAGTCGAGGCTGACCGACGTCCGCGACGTGCGCTACTTTGAGCGCGCGGGCGGCTCGTTCTACGTCGCATCGACGGGCCAGGGCGTCGTCGCGTGGGGAAACCTCGTCGGCTACACGCCCGACGTGTCGCAGCGACTCCTGGGCGAGGTGCGAGGTTGGTCCGGCTTGGAGAGCGCTTTTTCGACGTTCGCGCCGGGTGGCGGCGGCCGCACCGGCCAGTCTTCGTGGCTACTGTGGCCGTCCGCGAGCGTCGGGCCGACGAGCGTCGCGCAGGCGGTGGTCGACGAGCGCGCGTACGACCGGATTTTGGGCGTCCACACGGCGTGGACGCGCGACGCGCCCGTGCTGTGCGCGAGCGGCGTGTGCAGCCCCAGGGTGGCGTGGTGGGCTTCGAGCGACGCGATGCACGCGCTTGCCTCCGTGGACTCGGGCATCGTCGCCTGGGGTCCGGTCGCGCTGCGCTCCGCTCGGTCGGCGCGGTTCGTCCGCTTTCGGAACCCGAGCACGACCCGCGCGCTGCAGTTTGGCAAGTGGGGGCTGTACGCCACGTACTCGGATGCCGCATCGGACAAGGGCGAAGACGAGGCGCCGTGCGTGCTCAACGCGCTGTGGCCTACCCACGACCTGATTACGTACGCCTACTCTGCGACGGCGACGGTCCCCGTCGAGCCCCCGTTGGCCCAGGTCATCACGACTCCGAGTTGGGGCGCGTACCCGACCTACTTTTCGCTCAAGCCGCTCGAGATGGTTACGTTCGACTTGCAGACGGCGGTGCGTTTCTCGCACGTCCGCCTCGGCGTGCCGCCCGCCGACGTGGCGGTCACGACGTCGACCGACGGTCTGCAGTTTGCGTCGCTTGTCATGGTCGGGACGTCGAATCCGAGCGGTCTCGCGACGATCTACGCCGTCCAGGACGCCACGTCGACCGACCAGACCGACTACCTCAACCGGCTACCGCCGAGCGCCGTGCGCGGCGTACACGCGATGAAACGCGGGCTGGCCGTCGTCGCGCAGGGGTCCGATGCCGACGACGCCGGCGAATCCGACCGTTGCGTGTATTGGGTGGGAAACGGCGCCGCAAACGTGCCGGTCGAGTCGCCATCGTTCGTGTGCGCCATGTCGGAGCAAATCCACGGCGTCATCCGCGGCGTCGCCGCGTCCTACGGCGAAGGCGAGTCGCTTGTCGTGCTCCAATCGCCCCGGCGGGTGGTGTGGCTCGACCAAACCCGCCTCGACCGGACGCCCGGCAACGCGCGGGTGGTAGCGGACGCGGGCGCCGCGTCCCGCATCGTGGGGCAAATCCGACGGCTCGAGTCCGAACGGAGCGTGGTTACGGCGTTTACATCGGACACCGACGTCGCAGTGCTGACCGACGCGACGACGTGGGCCTACGGCCTACAGGGCGTGTCGACCTCGCACGATTGGAGCGGCGTGTCGCTCCCGCGCCGGGGCCTCGTCGAGGTGCGCGACGCGTGGGGCAACACGCGCGTCATCGCGCGGCACTCGCCGTGTCGCGACTTTGAAGGCTGGGATTTTACGAACGTCGACCTCTCGGATGGGATGTTTCGCGGTGCGTCGTTTCGACGCGCGCGGCTGAGCGGGGCGATATGGACGCGCAGCGACGTGCAGGACGTCGACTTTTCGTTCGCCACCGGCACGGTCGGTCTGTGGGACGCTGCCAACGCGACGCGCGTCACGTGCGAGCAAGCGGACGTTCGGTACGCGCGTAGCGGGTTCGTCGCGTTGCCCATCGGTAAGGTCGTCGGGCTGAGCCGCACCGGGGTGTACACGTCCGAGATGCGGCCGGTCGCGTTGGACTTTGCCGAGCTCATCCGCATGGGCCGCGCGCTTTACACCGACATATGGCGGCACATGCGATGCTCCTACGCGCCGCGCGATGCGAGCGGCGCGCACGTCGGTTACGTGTGGTACTGGGTGGACGACATCTACGGCGGGCTGGCCGTCTCCGACGCCAACATCGACGGGTACCGCGCCGTGGACCGCACGCTGAACCTCGGGATGCAGAAACTGCTCGCGCGCATCCAGCCGAGCGGCGTGATACGCCGCGTCGCCTTCACGACCTTCGACCCCGAAGACCACGGGCGCATCCCGACGATGGAGTTTGGCATGGCGCGGAACCCGCTCGACCCGCTCGACACGGGCCTATACACCATATCGGACTTGATCCGCCTGATCAGCCCGACGACGACGGTGCCGTACGTGTTTTGCCAACACTCGACCGCGTTCCTCGTCATGAGCGTCGACTGGTTCGTCGCGCCCATGCCACTGCAGAGCCCGAACGAGGTGGTCGCGCTGCGACGCGCGCTCCCGGCCCATTTTTCGCCGAGCGGGGCCGACGCCACCGGCGCGCCGAACGCGGCGCCGTACGTGCTGCGACATCGCTCGCCGTCGCAGCAGATCGTGTTGCAGTGGGACCAGGCGACGCCGTTCTACACCACGGACGTGGGCGCGCTCGTGTACGACGTCACGGTGGTGCAGGCCGACGAGCCCGTGCGCATCCCGACGGCCTCTGTTACCATCGAGCGTGGCAACGTCATGCGAATACGCAACGTCGCCTGCAATCGCTACGCCGACGTCACGGTCTCGGTGCGGCTGTGGAACTCGAGGCGCGCGGCGAGCGAGCGCACAACCGCGACGATCCCATGTCGGTACCTCGCGCCGGCCTTTTCGTTCGGGCGGTCGTCGAGCGCCGACGTCGGGCGCGCGAGCGACTGGGCCGTCTCGGTCGACACGCCGGTCGGTGGCCTCGGGTACATGCAACGCTCGAGCGTCGCGGTGCGGATCGACGACGTCGACTGGCGCGACCTCGTCGCGCTCCAGAGCATCGTGTGTCAGCGGGTCGACATGCACGACCTGTCGGGGGCCCCACTACCCCACTCCGTCTCGCACGTCGCGGTCAGCGCCAGCGGGCTATCCATGACCATCGTCCCGGGTTCGCTCGCTTCGGGGCGGATGGTCGCGCAGCTCTACTCGCCCGTGCTGAACTGGTCCTACCGGCTACGGTTTAGCGCAGTGTGGCCGGTGGCGCCGCTCCCCACCCCCGGCGTGGTCCGCTCGGACGACGACCAACTCGCCCCGCCATATGTGCTCGTGTGTGGGGAGAACGTCCGTGTGGTCTGCCCGTTTCGATTCGTCGGCGACGGCCGGTTCTACGGGGCGACCGCCGCCGACAACTTTGACGCTGTGTCGTTGCTCGATGCGTCGGGGGCCTCGTGCGGCGTCGTCACGGCCATGGAGTACACCGCCGCCTCCCAGCAGGAGGTACGAATCTGGTGCACCACGTCGGTAACGTGCGCCTCGTCGGCGACGGTCGTGTTTCAGATGCGTCCGAGCAGCGGCATCCGCCTGCGTTTCCCGGCGATTCCAGAGACCAGCATCTACCGACTGCCACCGGAGAACGGCCCGGTCCAAACCACGCGGGACACGGCGGTCGCGTCGGTCGGTCGGGTGGCTCGGTTTGCGACGACGCTCCCCGGGCGCATCCTGCGCTACCCGACGCGGACTAGCGTGTCGGTCGTCGACGCTAGCGGGCTGGTAGACACGGCGAGCAGCGTCGACGCGTCGGGCGACGCGGTGCGTTTCTCGTTCGTCGTGCGCGGCCGTTCGACGCACATCGCCGTCATCCGCCTCTTCGCCGGTGCCTCGATGCGTACCTTCAACGCAGGGGTCGTCCTACCGCCCGCCGACATCTACGCGTTCCCATCCGACGTTCGGGATGCGTCGGGGCGCGTGGTCCTCGCGCAGTCGCGGCCGCAGACGGTCTCGTTGTCGCTGCTTGGTGGCGATGTCCCCGACGGGAGCAGCGTGGACGAGGTGCTCCTGTATGACAACGACGTCGGCGTCTCCGCCGCGACGGAGGTGCGCGTGGTCGCGCGCAATCGCGTGCAGTGCCGAATCGTGCCGTCGTTCTCGAGTGTGAGCGCGCGGTGGAGCGTCCGGGTCCGTTTGCCGGACGGGCGGGACTCGTTCACGGTGCGCTCGGTCGCGCCGTGCTCGATCCTCGCCAAGCCAATCGCACTCGGAGTGCGCCCGACCACACCAGGCAGTTCCTACACGCTGATTCACGACGCGTCGTCGTCGATCACGTGCGACTTTGCGTTCCCGTCGGGCGACGCGTTCGACTCGGACGATGCGCGCGCAAACTTTGCGTCGATACGTACCTACCCGCCGGCGTGCGCCACCGTGTCGAACGTGCGGTACGCCGACGGAACGCGGCGCTCGTTCGTCATGACCGTCGCGTGCGCGTCGACCGACGTGCGGACCGCCTGGGTCGGGGACCGGCTCTTTGTGCTCTTTCAGTGGCCCGACCGCACCGACGTCGTGTTTTCGGTCCCCTACGTCGACATCTACGCGTTCCCGACCGCCTCGTCCGTCGTGGTTGCGCAGGTCCCCGATCGTTGCATGCCGGGCGGGCTTGCGCGACTCGCGCTGACGTTCAACGTCCGACTGCCGACCGACGTCCGTGTGAGGCTCGACGTTCGTTCGGCGACCGGTGCGACGTCGTCGTCCCAACCGCCACTCGACGTGTCGGGGGCGTGCGTCGCGTGGGCGCAAATCGTGGACCGTCGGTCGACGACGATGGCGTACGTTGCAATGAGGCTCGGAAACGCGCAACGTGACTACGAAATCCCCATTATGCCCGCGGTGTTCTCGGTACCGACGAGCATCCAAGTCTCCGCGCCCAGCGTCCTCTACGAGTCGGAGGAGAACGTCGTCTCGGTCGTTTCGAGCGACGGCGACGCGTCGTCTACGTTCGACGCCGGAGGCGGCGTGCGGATTCAGTCGATGTACGCGGTCGACTCGTCCGGAACGCGCGTTGAGGTGATGCGACCCGCCATCGTCGACGATGGGCGACGCGTGCAATGCACGGTTGTACCGGCTTACGTCGACCGGCTGCGCTTCGTGTTGCTACTACAGCCAACCGCGACGGTGGATGCGGCGACGCCGCCATTGGTCGCTCGCATCGAGTCCGTGGGTTGGACGCCTGTTGCGCGGTGTCCGACCGCAAAGCGGGTATCTGCTGTCGCCTTGCCCGCGCCGTACGTCGCGGTGCTCGACGTCCCGGTCGCCGTGCTCTTCGAGTTCGACTTTGACGGCGTCGGCGAAGGCGCCTTCTGGCGGCCGGCACCGACCGACCACTTCACGAGCGTGTACGTCCTCGCGTCGGGTCGCGTGGTAGTCGGGGCATGCGACCGCGCCGGTATGCAGTACGGCGCGATGCGACGGTCGGTGCGCTTGGACGTGACCATCCCGTCGTCGGTCGTCGGGGATGTCGCCTGCGTGTTCGAAATGGGCAGCGGCCCGGCGCGCCGTTCGATACCATTTTCCATCCGATTCGACCAACTCTTCCGCTTCCCGCAGTGCACTTCGATCGCGCTCCAAGTCGCGGCGGTACCCATCACCGTCGGTCGGGACGTTTCGATGCGGATGATGATGGACGCCGACATGACCGGGGTGGGCGTAGGCGTGGATGTTTCGACGACGCCACGCGCGGTGGTCCAAAGTGGTACTCAGCCCCTCCCCGCGGATGCGAGTGGGCAGCAGCCTTGTACGGTCGACGGTTCGGGTCAGGTCGTGCGGTGCATCGTCCCCATTCGGTCCGTCGCAGCGTTCCACCTCGTGCTGACGCTTCGTTTCGGGGCCTACTCGAGGCGGACGTCCTTTCCGAACGCCGTCGTCCCGACGCAGGTTTTTGCCATCCCCAACTACAGCCCCACGTCGAAACTGGCGTGGGTCGACGCCAGTGGGGCGTCGGGGGGCGCCGCCACCTCCACGGCAACCCCCGACGACGACGTCCGGTGCATCTCGGTCGGGCGCACCTACACCGTCGCCACGTTTCGCTGGCATGTGTACGTCCCGTCCGATGTGTGCGGCCCCTCTCGCGTCCTGGCGCTGCACATGGTCGACGCGTCGAATCCGACGCGCGTGGTCGGACTCAGCCCTGTGCCGATTGCCACGTCGGTCGATGCGTCGGGGAGCGTCGTCATCGCGATACAGGCCTACTACCTGACCACGCCACTCGCGTCGTCGTGCCAGTGGCGCGTGTCGTGCCGGACGGTCGACGGCGTCGAATGGGCCATGCTGTCCGAGACCGTGTACCGCGTGGTGCGCACGCCCGACGCCATCACCGTCGGGGCGATTCCGTCGACGACGTATGCCCTGGTGATGGAAACGCCCGTGCTGGTCCCTTTTCGCGTGCACGCGAATGGACCATCCGTCGTGTTGGACGGGAGCGGGTTCGCAGCGGGCAGTCGGGTGTCGAGCGTGCTGACGATTTGGGGTCGCTCGTCAGTGTCGTGCGAGCTCGGAGACGCCCGATTCGGTGGCGACGCCACCTTTGTGATGGAGTGCACCGCGCTGGCCGAGTGCGTCACGTTGGTGCTCGTGCTGACCGAGACCCGCGAGCGGATTCGAGTCGAGATTCCCAACGTGTTCAAATTCCCCCCGTACGCGCCGGTCTTGAGCGCCCAAAGCCCGGCGTCGCCGTTGGTCGGGCAGAGCATCACGTTTCGGGCGAGTTGGGAGCCCCTCGCCTCGGCCTTCGACTACAGGTCGGTGGACGTCGCCTTTCGTTTCAGCGACGCGTCGGGCGCGACCACCAACGCCACCCAGGGCGAGCTCTCGAATCGCCAATGCACCTTCCGACTCGACGGTGCCCGCAACGTCGACGTCGACGCCGTGTTCACGATGCGCGTCGGTGGCTACCAACGGCAGTACGCCATTCGACGCGTCGTGAGCCAGGGCGGCGTTTACGAGGTCCCGGGCACATTCGATATGTCCGAAACCACCGTCCCCGTCGGGCCAGGCATCGTCATCCCCAACCCCGTCACGCAGACGATCGTCCCCGGCTTTCTCACGTCCTCGCGCTCGGCGACGTACGAAGCGACTTTCCCCGAGTACATGCGGGGTTGGCTGGGGGCCTTTACAACGGCCGCCATCGTCGACGCGTCGGGTCGCGTCTACACGACGCAGCCACTCCAGGTGCGCGGGAGCGTCGCGTCGTTCACGCTCCCACCATCGTTGCAGGCGGGCTCGTACCACGCGATGCTCTCTGGGGTGGAATGGGTGGCAGGGGTCGCAGGGGCGGTCCCGCGCGTGTGGTTGCGCAACATCATCGCCCCCAGCCGATTCTACCGCGTGCCGTCGTTCATCGACGTGCAGCAGACGCACATCTCGACCCGCACCCTACGCCAGTTCCAATCGTCGGTCGTCGATATGTACCTATCGGGTGGCGATGTGGTCGACCTCTCTGGCGTGAGCGTGCTGGGTGCACGCGTCGAGTGCGCGTCGGCGGTCGCATGTGAGGACGTCCGCGGGACGCTCCGCGTCGTGTCGAGTCGCGTCGTTCGCTGCACCTTCGTCCCCACCGTCTCCGCGACGCAGCCGAACGCGCTGCTCGTCGTCGTCCTTCGCACGCCGGACGGCCTGACGGTCCAGGTTCGCGCCAACGTGGGGCTTGTGATCACGCCCGCGCCCGTCGCGTCGACGCCGGTCGTTGGTAGTTCGGGCTACATCGTCGCGTCGCACTGGACCCCGGTCGTCTTTCCGTTCGCGTTCCCGAGTGGGCGGATGGACGACGGATTCACGTGCAGCACTCCTCGACCGCAGTTTTCGTCCATCGTCGTCGACCCATCCGGGCAAGGCACGCTCGACGAAGGCACGCTGCAGTTTGCCGGTGGCACGCTGCAGTTCGCCGATGGCACGCAGCGGTTCGCCGACGGCAACAACCAGAGCGTTCAGGCGATGTTTCACGCGACGGACGCGGCGGTGGCAGCCGGCGTTCGGTTCACCGTGTCGTTCACCATGGCATCGTCCGAAGCTCCTCCGATCGTGTTTGTTCTCCCCCCCGAGCGGTTCTACCGGTTCCCGACGTCGGTCGTCGTGGAACGGACGACGAGCAGCGCCGTGTGGGGCGGTCCGGTCGTGACGCTCGGACGCGCGTTCGCGTGCGCACTGCGACTCGTGGGCGGTAGCGTGTATTTGCCGTCGAGCGGCAAGGCGAGCCTGCGCGTGCGGTACGAGCCGTCGTTTCCGTCGGATGACGTGAGCGCGACGTTGGCGTCGAGCGAGAGCGTCGAGCGGTCGTCGATCGAGTGCACGGTCCATCCGGGACATCCGATGCCGAACGACGCGTCGGGATGGGCCTTGTACGGCGCGTTGACGCTGACGATGGGCGGTGCGTCTCGGGTGATCTCCGACTTTGTTCTCCTACCTTGGTCGGGCATCTATACGATGCCGTCGGCGGTCGTCGCGGTCGTGTCTTTCGTCGGGCCACAGACGACTGCGGAGGACGCAGCCATCGGCACCCTCGCGCTCGGATGCACGTACGGCGCAGGCCGGCGCGAAGACGAGGCGTCGGCCTGTGGCGTGGGCAACACGAGCGTCGTCGCGCTGCGTTTCGCCCCGCGTGCGACGGGCGACGCCGTCCATCCGACCGAAGTGATGCCGAGCGGTGCGGTGAGCCTGGTCGACGCGTCCGGCGCCGCGTTCGGGCGTGTCGAGTCGTACGCGTACGACCCGGTCGCGCGCACGGTCGTCGTGTCGCGATGCACGTTGGGCGAGCAAGTACCACCCGGTGGATGCGTCCGCTTCTCTGTGCTTGTGACCGCGCCCGACGGGGAAAAGCGGACCGTCCTTTCGAACGCGCTCGCGGTCGCGGTGATTCCGACGCTCGTTCGGCCGTCGTACATCGCCGGAACGCCCTACTTGATGGTCGTCGACCATCCGATCGCCGTGCCCGTCCAACTCACCTACGCGTCGTCGTTCGAGGGCGTGTTGCACGGGCCGAGCGACGACCGCATCGCCTCCGTGCGGTGGAGCCACGCCTCCTTCACCTCGTCCGACCCATCGGGGTGGGCGGTGGGCTACTCGCCCCGGTCCGTGTCGTTCGTCCTCACGTGCGCGTGCACGACGAGACCGACGCCCGGCGACGACGTCACCGCGACGTTTATCTGGGCCAAAACGCGCGCACGCCTCGCGTGGACCCTACCCGGGTCGTCCATCTACGCGTTTCCCACGCGGGTGGGGATGACCGTCGTCGACGCGAGTCGCCCGCAACTCTCGCTCGACTTGTTTGGCGGCAGCTACTCGCTCCCACTCGGCGGGACGCACGCGCTCGCATCGACCACGTGCTCGTTCGTCGACCGAACGTCGACGATGCGGCCGACGTCGACCTTGCTCTACGAGGTGGTCGGCGACACGCGCATCGTCACGCACGCGTCGACGTTGACGCTCGCGTTCGCCGGCGGGGTGCGCCAGTACCCTGTGACGTACACGCAGTCCTACATCCCGCCGAGCGACGTCGTGGCTCGCCTCTCCTTCAGCGGCACCAACGGCATAACCGGCGCCGACGCGTCGATTACGACCCTCGCCGTCGGCGCGTCGTACGGTCGGTCGGTCGCCGACGGCGCGTGCGGCGAGGGCAACAGCAGCCGTCTCACCCTGTTGCTGCAAGGCGGCACCGGCGTGCAGGGCGGTATCAGCGACGTCGTCGTCCCCGGGCCAAGTGGCGTCGTCGCGATGGACGGTTCGGGCGTGGTGGGTTACGGCACGATCGTCGGGTACGTGTACGACCCCGACGCCCGCACCGTGGAGGTCATGTCGCTGTATCTGCCCCGCGAGCGCCCCCCGTCGGGGTTCATGCAGTTCGTGGTCACGGTCGCGTCGCCGACGGGTCGCTTGGAACGCATCCGCTCCGCGTTGTTTCGCGTGTCTAGCGTGCCGGTCAAGGCCGTCCCAGGTTGCATACCGAACACTCCGTACGTCGCCATTTCGGGCGAGGTAACCACCGTGCCGATTACATTCAGCGGGTACGACGCCACGGTCACCGCGACGAGCGCCGACGTCACCTCCGACGCGCCGGCGTCCGTGCTCGACGCATCTGGGATTTGGGTGAGGGATGTGACGAACGTGCGCGTTCGGCTCGCACCGACGCGACCGTCGACCCCGATCGTGCTCACCTTTGCGCTCAACCCCACGCGCCTGCGCGTCCGCGCCGTCATCGACCCGTCGGGCGTGTACACCTTCCCCGACGAGGCGCGGTCGTTCGTAGTGAGCAACGCCAGTCGAGGCGGCAGCGTCGTGACCATCGGGCAGGAGGCGACGTGCACGCTACGAGCGGTCGGTGGGAGCGGCGTCTGGCCGATTTCGACGGTGCATTCGGTCGGCGTGGCGCCGGGCAACGACGCGAGCGCCCTGATAACGATCGCGCCCAGCACCGAGTCGCCGTTGACGCGGTCGCTACCCGACCTCGCATATCGGCTCACGCCGCTGACGACCACTATCCCGACAGTCACATGCTCGGTGCGAGTGGGCGGGGTGTCGAGGACGTACACGTTGCGACCGGAGTGCACCGCCTACGAGCGGCCCACGCGGATAACGCCGACCTTTTCGGTGTTTGACCGAGACGCGATCGGCGCGAAGCTCGTGTGCGCACTCTCGCTCACCGAACTGCCGTTCGTAGACACCCGATGGGATGAGGGCGGGTTGTCGGGCGCGTCGACGGTCACATCGACGAGCCCGACGCTTTCGGTGGCCTCGGCAGCGGCCGTGTCGGAATACAGTGGACCGAGTGCAGATCTAACGCCCGACGCCGGGAGCCTCCTAATCGCTGACCTGCCGACCGGGTGCTTCGACGCGGACTTTACCGTGGAATGCTGGGTCTGCCCCAGGTCGGCGAACGGGCGCGTGTGGTGGGCTAGCGGGTACGCGCTCGGCGCTACATCGTCCATTCTCGTCGACGACGCTACCGTCCAATCGCCGACCGGTGAAGCCATCGGCCTTGGCGTGTGGTCGCATGTGGCGATGGTCAAGCGCGCGCAGTCGCTGGTCGTGTACGTCAACGGCGTGCCGCGCGACGAAACAAGCGTGGTCAGCGCGATGCCAACCACGCCCGCCGTGCGGATTGGCGACGGCGGGTTCGACGGGCGCGTCGCGTCGTTCCGGATTTACACCACGGCCAAGTACGTTGCGCCCTTCACCTTCACCCCTCCTCGCGTGGGACCGACGCGTGCGCCCATCAGCCGACTCGTTACGGGGGTGACCTACGGCGTCGACGCGTCGGGCGTCGCCGACATCGGCGGGAGGACCACGGTCTCGTTCGACATCCCCGGTGGGGGAGGTGGTGGTCCCACCGCGTCGGTGCAGATGCCGATGTTGCAGGCGGTCGACGCGTCGGGCGGCGCCCTGCTGAGCACGACGGCCGACACGAACGTGCTTTGGAGTGGCGTGGCACGCTTCAGCGCGGTGGCCGGCGGGCACGTCGACTACGGAAACATGGGGGCGTTCGGCAGCGCGTACACGATCGAGTGCGTCGTCATGCTGTCCCCAACCACGGGGTTCAACAACGTGTACGACATGAACTACGCGAGCCAAACCGGCAACGTCGGTCCACGGCTCGAGGTGGCGGGGAGTCAAGCGGCGTGGTTCTGGTCCGGCTCGACGTTCAGTGGGGCGTCCCCCAACTCGTCGGTCCACGCGTCCATTTCGTCGAACGTGTGGTATCACACGGTGTTCACCATGAGCAATGGCGCGGTGACCACGTACATCAACAACGTCAAGGGGACCACCACCAACCGAAACGCCGGATTCGCGTCTACGTTGGGATCGGTGACGCTCGGTCGTGGTTACAGCGTCGCACCGCGATTCCTCTTGGGCTCTGTCGCGTACTTTCGAACGTACGGCCGAGCCTTGAGCGAGACCGAGGTCCGACAGAGCATGAGCGCCTTCCCGTTGCCGAACGCCGTCGCCGTCGGAACCTGCGCGTTGCAGGCGATGGTCGCGAGTGGCGAGTGCACGTTGGTGCTGGGCGGACCCAACGTGGGGATGTTGAGCGTGTCTAACGTCACCCGCTTGACGGTCGGCGTCGCTACCGCGACCGTCAGGGCCTACGATGCAAACTCCGGCGCGATCGGCTTCACCGTCACGCCTTTGTCGGCGGGTGACGCGACGATAACGGTCGCCCTTTCGTCGCCGTTCGCGGGCGCGACGACGACGGCGACACTGACCACGCGGGTCTCGGTCTTTGCCACCGCACTCGAGTTGAGCGCAGCGGTGGCAGCGTCGTCGGGCGTCGCGCCATCACCCGCCCGCGTCGTCGTCGGCGGTGGCGCGGGAGGCGTCGGCACGTTCACATTCGACGGATCGCTTGCCGGTGGCGTCATCCGCACGTGGAAGATGCCTGCGCTCTCGCCACCGTCAGGCGCCGTGCGGTTGGTCGGGGTGGTCGTCGCACCGGACGGCGTACGGTGTCGCGTGACGACGGCCCCAATCCCGACGTCCGTTGCCCCTCGCTCGGTCGTGCTGCGTGACACGAGTGGTCAGCAGCTCGTCCAGTCGAGCGTGGTGCGCGTGCCCTTCCGCTTCGTGTCGGACGCGCTGCCCGATGCGCTGTCCGACGCGTTCTCGGTCGGGCGCTCGGTGCGCGGCGTCTTGGCGAGCATCGTCGTCCGAGGGCCGTACGGCACGACGGTCGATGTCAGCGGCGTCGTGTTCTCAACGTCGAGCGGTCAGTTTGCGCTGCCGATGATGTACGGCGGCGCCGACTGGACCGACGCGACGGACGGAAGCGTCGTGTTTGTCATGGCCGATTCCCAGGTGCGCGTGGCGTGCTCGATCCCGTCGTCGCTCGTCTGCACCCGGCCGGTGGTCGCGTCGGTCCAACCGGGCTCGCTCGTCGCCGACGAGCCGTGCACCGGCGCGTGTGTGCTCGTCGGTGGCGCGCCAGAGTGGTCGGGGACGCCGGAGATGGTCGAACTGCAATACCCCGACGCCACCCGCTCGACGGGCGTCGTGACATCGTTCGACCGGTCGACGGGCGGGCTCACGTTCGCGCTGACGCCCGGCCAACCGGGCACGCCGTCGCTCTACGTGCACGTGCGCACGCCGACGGTCAACGGCACCGCTGCGACGATGCGCGTGCAATATGCCAACACCCCGGTCGTGTTCGTCGACCGGTCGCGAGGCTTTGCGATGCCAACGCAGATCCGGTCTGTTTCCACGACCGAGCCGTTCGTGGCGGGGTACGTATCGGACGTTACGCTCGCGATGGACTGCGCCAACCGGGTCGACGTATCGGGCGTGGTCTTGTTCTACGACCCGAGTCGCACGGTCGGGGCGACGTCGCCCGCGAGCCCTTTCGGGCGAACTTGGACCTTGAATGCGAATGGAACGCTCAGCGCGTCGATTGCATTCCGGTCGCCCGGAATGTACTACGTGTACGCACGCGTGACCACGCCGAGTGGGGTCGCGGGCCCGTTCATTCGGACCATCACGCCAGTGTCGGTCCGAGCCTTCATGGCGCCGGAGAGCATCGGCCTGCTGACGACCGAACTGGTGCAGGCGTACGCGTCGACGATTCGGATGCGAGCGTTGCGGTCGGACCCGACGGTCCCGTCGGTCACGCGCGTCTTTTACGATTCGAGTGGGACGACGACGACCCCGCGTTGGAGCGTCGGTACGGCGACGATGGACGCGAGCGGGTGGGTGGCGCTATACGGCGCCATCCCAACTGTGGGCAGCGTGTTTCTCTTCACATCGACGTCATCAAACTCCCCGACCGGTCTGCTCCCGACGCCCACGTGGTACTACCCGCTCGTCTCCGACCTTCGGAATTACGCCGGTGGGGCCGAAGGCGTCGCGGACGCGACGATGGGCGTGGCCGGCGGCAACATCGGTGGGACCGCGACGTTTTCGACGGCGAGCCCGGTCGGAGGAGGCGGGAGTTTGACGTTCGTCGGCGGCGCTCGCAATGCAGTCGGCGCGTCGTACGTGGTGTTGCCAAGTACCTCGTCAGGAAGCACGGCGGCGTTCACGTGCTGGTTCCGGTCGAACAATAACAGCGGCCGTGCCCGAATCGTCGACCTCGCATTGAACGGCTCCTTTAGGGTGTACGTCGTCGGGTCGAACTCCCTCTCGGTGAACGACGTGTATACGATCAACGCAAGCGCGAGTCTCAACAACAACACATGGACTTTTCTCGCATTGAATGCGAATCGAAACGCCATCTCCTGGTCGATCAACGCCGGCGACGCGGGCAACCGAGGAACAGGGGTATTGTCCAAGGTCGTCGACGTGGCCAACTCCGTTGGGTATCTCGGACACTCGTTCGGCGGGGACCGCGAGTTTGACGGTGCCATGTGCGACGTCCGCTTTTACGCCAACGCGAATCTAACGCCGGTGCAGGTCGAGGGGCTGTATTTACGCGGGGCCGTCGCGACGTTCCGTCGCCTGCCCGCGTACGACCAATGGACGCCGTTTGCGGCGGTCCGTCCGGCGCTGACGGTACGAGAGTACCAACCGCCCACCCGCATCCTCGGCGTCGAGCCCATGTACAACGGCGCGCTGTACGCGGGCGTCGCCGCGTCCGTACTGGTTACGCTCGACCGGTTCGACCCGCTGGTCGTCGCGACCATTGGGCTGTATTACGACGCGTCGGGCGTCACGTCTGCGCCGAGGGCGTCGCCGAGACGACCTGTGCTGTGCGGGCTGTTCGGGCAGATGGACAATAGCGTCGCGGTAGTCATCCACGGGTGCAACGTGCCCTTCGCAGGGCGCGTGACGCTGTACGCCAACAGCGTCGCTACACCCCAACTGCAAGCGTGGAATGCGCTGCCCATCCAAATCGCCCCGTCGCCCGTCACCATGGCCCAGTACCGGGCCATCCGGTCGGTTTCCCCCGCGACCGAGCTCGTGGCGGGGACCGAAGTCACGGTGCGTGTGCAAATGTCCTTCAGCGGGTCCGTGGACCGGCTCACGCAGGTGGCCGTCTACTGCGATGCCCGCCGTACCACGCGCGATCCGACCCGATGTGGCACCGGAAGCATCGACGCGAGTGGGTGCATAACCGCCCGGTGCGCATGGCGGGACGCCGGCGAGTTTCATGTGTACGTCCTGCTCACCGATCCTTCGACCATCTCGCAGGGGATGTTTGTCAGCGAGCAGCCACTGGTCGTCCGCGCGTTCCAAACGCCCACGTCGGTCGCGTTGGTGTATCCGCTCATCTACGTGCGCGACGCGCACGCGACGATGACCGTACTGCTACGCGATTCCGACCCCGTCGCCGAGACCTCGGTGGCCGTCTACTACGCCGAGCAACCCACCACCGCAACCACGCCTCCTCCGGTCGCCACGGGTCCGCTCGTGCTCTTCGGCCGAGGCACGTGCACCAACGGACGAGTCCAGGTGACGGGCGTGCTGTCGACGTCGTCGCCGACATCGTCCTGTAGCATCTACGTGCAGTTTCCGACGTACGGCCCGTCGTATCTGGCGTGTCCGCTCCCGGTGACCGCCCGCGCGTACATTCACCCGAGCGTCGCCTACGCACCGTTGGGCACGCTGAACTGGGGGGTGCAAACGTCGGTCGACGTCGTGGTTCCGTCGTGCGACGACGCGGCTTCGGCCCGGATGGCCCTGTTCTACTCCGACGCATTGGGGGCGCGACGCACGTTCGGGGAGGGCGTGCTTCGCCCGGACGGGAAGGCGAGCATAACGGGCATCATCACGACGACGACCGCCCGCCCGCTCTTCCTGCACGCGGTGGTGACCTCGCCGAGCGGCGTGAGTGGCCCCTCATTGCAGCTACTCACACCGGACACGACCGAGCGACGCGCCTTCACGTTAACCGACCCGCCATTTACGACGGCAGCGCTGTGGCTGGACGCGTCCGACCCGAGTACGATCACGACCGTGTCGGGCGGCGTGAGCGAGTGGAGGGACAAGAGCGGCAACTCTCGGCACGCGGTGCAGGCGACGGCCGGGCGTCGGCCACAGATGGGGACTCTAAACGGCCTGCCGGCGGTTGCGTTCGACGGGGTCGACGACTTCATGGACGTGTCGACGACCGCCCTCCAAGGGCAAGCGACGCCCAACTTGTTTTACGTGTTTTTACCGACGAGCGCCGGCAGCGGAGGGTATCGACCGGCGCTCGCCACAATCACGGGCTCGGACGACGGAGCATTCCACTATGTCAACCCGAGTGGACTCGGCGCAAGTTACCCTTACAACTCGCGAGGGTGGGGCAATTACGACGGTGGGACGGCGGCGTACACGACGGGCTCGCCTGAACTCATTAGTTTCGCTACGTTGGGGGGTGCGTGGAGCGTTTACAGGAACGGGACGCGCGAGGGCGGCGCGACGGCAGGGACCGCGCCGACGACGGCGTGCACTGGCATTCGGATCGCGCAGCAGCCGGCAAATGCGGCCCGGACGTCCAGCATTTCGCTCGCGGAGGTCATCGTGCTCTTCGGTGCGACCACTGCGCAACGGGAGTTCGTCGAGGGGTACCTCGCGTGGAAGTGGGGCCTCGCCTCAAAACTTCCGGTCGGCCACACGTACAAGTCGAGCGTTCCGACGAGCCCCGCCATGCCGTGGGCGAGGTTGGCGGCCGACTATGCGCCGTCGGGCGGGCGCGTGTCGCTCGCCTACTCGGGCAACGATAGCGCGCTCGCGGTGAGCGGGTGCGTCGCATCCACCCAACTGACGGAGTTTGTGCGCGCCGTGTTTACAGGCGACTTTAGCGTCGTGTTGCAGATGGATAACCCGGCGTCGGGACGGTTGCAGGTCGTCGGCTCGCCGGTCGCGTCGTTGGCGACGTTGAGTCTGGGGCTCGCCAAGACCGCGGGCCCATCCAACGCCGCCGATGCGAACAACGCGGGGAGCGCCGGGTGGGCGACCAACGACGACCCCGCGCTATCGACGTACGTGCTGTACGGCGGACAACCCCGAACGTGGGCCGGGGTCGTCTCCAACCCGCTTCTCGTCGGCCAGATAGCGGGGGGCGCGGTGGCGGGTCGGATGTTCTACAAGGTCTCGCGGGTCGGCAGCACGCTCAGCGTGCGCGTGTCCAACAACACGGATACGTGGCTCACGTCGAGTGCGGCGTTTGCCAGCGTCGCGTCGGTCGAGATGGCGACCCAGCCCGACGCGTACGTCCCGCCGTCTCATGGCATCCTGGTGGGCGTGTCGTGGGACGGGGCCACCCCATCGACTTCGACGCTCACGACTCGGGCGCTGTCGATTCTGTTTGCGTTTTCGTACCCGACGGCGGTCGACGACGTCGTTCTACCGGTGCTGGGGATATGCGAGGGCGTGCCGTGTTCCGTCCGCGTCCGGATGCGCGGGGCCGACGCGCTCAACTCGTCGACGCTCTCCGTGTTCGCCGTCCGCACCAGCCTACTACCACGTGTCGCCCCACCATCGGCCGGCGACCTGCTCGCCTTGCTCGCCGAAGCGCGCGTTGGCTCCGGTCGCCTCGAGACGGACGGTACGTCCGTCGTGTCGTGCACGTTCCCAACCGCGGGCGAGTACACCTTGTATGTAACGACCACGAGCCAGGCGATGCTCACATCGGACGCGCTGCGCAGTCCGAAGGCGGCCACGGTGCGCGCATTTGCGTATCCGACGAGAATCGTCGACCTCCAAGTTCCAAGCACGGCGTACGCGACCATCCCGACGACGCTCTCGGTGGGGCTCGACGTCGCAGCCGACCCACTCGCTACCTACCACGTGGCGTGCTCGACCGTCCCCGACGCCGTCCATCCGGTCGTGTGTGGCGATTGCACGGTCGATTCGGCCACGGCCACGCGCGTTTCGACCGCCAACTGCGTGTTCCCCAGTGCAATGTCGTACTACATCAGCGTACTCGTGACGAGTCCGAACGGCGCCGAACGTCGCCGGTTCGACTACCCGACGGCGGTGGTCGTCGATCCAAGCGATCCCCTGATGCTTTTACCAGACAAAATCGCCAACGTGAGCGGCATCGACGCCCTTTGGTGCAACCAGACGTCGCAGTGCTCGTTGACGCTCGCGGGTCCGGGACTCGAGTTCATCGACCGTGACAACATCCAGGTCAAGGTTCGCAACCTCCAAACGAGCGTCGTTACCGACGGCGTGGTGTTGTCCTACGCGTTCGACACCGGCCTGGTCGTGTTTTCGATCAGCCCGACCACAACGGGGCTGCACACAATCAGCGCGGTCGTCTCCACGTCCACCTTCTACCTCCCTCTCCAATACACGGTCACGCTCGACTACAACGGGACCGACAACAAGACCGTCGTACCGTTCTTCATCGATGCGACACAGCCCACGCGCTACATCATGCCGACGCGAGTGCTCGGCGTGTCGCCGCTCGTGGTGCAGCGCGGCGTGCGGACGACCCTCGCATTCGGCCTCTCGGCGCGCAACGTCGTGCGGGCCATCGCGTACATCTACTACGCGTCGTCCACGCAGGCGACCGACGCGACGCAATGCACTCCGTGCGGCTTTGGTGCGGTCGATGCGTCCGGCGTGCTGTTGGGTCGCGTCAAACTCGACGCAACCGGCGCGTTCTCCCTGTACCTGTCCATCACGTCCCCTTCGGGCGTGGCGGGCCCGCTGCTGCGCGTCCCGACGGCCGTGACCGTCCGAGAGCCGCCGTCGGCGGCCGGTGTGGCGCTTTCGAGCGGCGCTCTCGTGTACAGCACGTCGCAGACGCTCGTAGTTTCGCTTGTAGACGCGAGTGGCGTCCCGATGGCGCTCAACGGTGGCCCCCTCGCGGACGCGGTGTCCTACGTCGGACTGCGACAGGGGCCGATGTCCATCTGGGCGACCAACTACGCCGGCGCCGTGAAAACCGGCGGCGCGTGGCCCGACGAACTGCGCGGCGCGCTCGTCTGCGCGCTGCCGCTCGACACCCCCGACGTGTCCGACGTGCGCGCGCGCGCAGGCGGGCTGCCGGGCGCGGCGACGGTACGCACCACCGGCGCGACCTACGTCCAGTCGGCCGTGTCGCGCCTCTACGGAGCGAGCACGTGGCTGGATGGCCAAACCTCGGTCGTGGTCACCGACCTACCGCGCGACGGTCGCCCGTCCGACGCGGGGATCACGGTCGAATGCTGGCTGTGCCCGTGCGACCCGAGCGACCGGCCGGTGCTCACGGTACTGGACGCGAGTGGCGGTCGTCTGGCGGTTCGGACGAACGCCCGCTCGGTCTGGTTCGACGCGCGCGCGTCGACGGCCACGCGTGGCACCCTCAGTGCGCCCGCCGCGTGCACACCCAGCGTCTGGACCCACCTGGCTGTCGTGCAATACGCGCGGGCGACGACGCTGTACCTCGACGGCACTGCGTGCTCGACGCTCGCCCATTCGGCGCTACAGTCGGCGCCGTCGACGGTCCACATCGGAGCCACGGAGAGCGCGACCGACGCGCGCTTGGTCGGCTACGTAACCGACGTGCGCGTGTACCTCGCCGCCAAATACACGTCCAGTTTCTCCATCGCGACGGCGATGCTTCCGCTCGTGGCGGTCGCGAAGCCGAACCCCCGCTCCATCCAGTTTCAGGCGCTCGCCGGAAGTTACCGGCGCATGCGGCTCTTTGTTGGAACAGTGGACGTGTCGACCGAGCTCACGACGACCGTCGCGCCGCGCGCGTTTCCATTCCCGACGACGGTGCGTGCCTTTTCGACCGCGAGCGCGTTTCACACGGCGACGACCGCGCTAACGTTCTCGATCCTACCCTGGGACCGGCTGACCCCAGGGCGGGTGGTGCTGTACACGACGACCACGGCGGGCGCCGAGCCGACCGAACTCGGCGCCGGCGCGGTCGACGCATCGGGGAACGTGCGCATCGTCTGCGCTTTCCCGACCGTCGGGACGAACTACGTGAGCATCCGGGGGGTGAATCCCGAAGGGCTCATGCAGCCAGACTCGGCACCGAGCACCCCACTCGTCGTCTCCGTCACTCCGTACCCCATGCCGAACGCGATCGTCGCGACGACGGGCCTCGGAACCCTCGTGCAGATGTCCGCGTCCGCGTGCTCGATTCGAATCCAAGGCCCGAATCTATCGGCGCTCCGCGCGTCGAACATCGTCGTCGGGTTAGGCGACACGGCGGCCACCAACCTGACATACGACGCATCGGGCCTCATACGGTTCACACTAACGCCGACGGCGCTCGGGGACAGCGAGCTCGTGCTGCGCCTGTTCACCCCGCTCCCGGGCGCCACGACGTCCGTCGCGCTAGGCGTTCCACTCGTGACCGTTATCGGAACCGCGAACACGCTGACCGCGACGAGCACCGCGCTCGTTCGGTCGCGGTCGAGCCCGGTCGTGGTCGGGCTGCTCGACGCCATCGGCCAGGCGTCGTTCGTCCCCGGCAGCACGACCACCGACGCGCTCAACTACGTGCGAGTGTCCCACGGCACGAGCCCCATATGGCTGACCGACTCGTCGGGCCTCCGCGTGGACGCCTCGTCGACGACGAACACGTGGCCTGACGACCTGGCGGGCGACCTGGTGGTTGCACTGCCGTTGGACGGTCGGACGGTCGATGACGCGCGGTCGCCCGATGCACAACCACCCGACAAGCGACCGCCCGCGCTCGTCGTCCGGTCGACGTCGGTATCGACGAGCGGCAACCGCGTGTATTACGGCGGCAGCGCGCTGTTCAACGGGACCGGTAGCGACATCCGGGTCGATGGCCTGCCGACCGGGTGCTTCCGCGACAACTGGACGGTCGAGTGTTGGATCTTCCCGCAGAGCATGGCGGGGCGCACGGTCTTTGGCCTGTGCGACGCGAGCGACCGCACGTGGCTCAAAGTGGGCCTCAGCTCGTCGACGACGAGTGGCGCATTGTCGGTCCAATCGTCGGACGCGAGCGGCGCGTTTGTCGTCGGTGGCCGCACGTTGCTCGCCAGCACCGTGTGGGCGCACGTGGCGGTCGTACGGCACGACGGTCGTCTCACCCTCTACGTCAACGGGGCGGCCGACGCCCAGACCGCCCGCGTCCAGAGCCCGGCGGCGCCGGTGGCCACCGTCGTGGTCGGGCAGAGCGGGATGCAACACGAGTGGTTCAGCGGGTGCGTCACCGACTTTCGCGTGTACGCGGCTGCCAAGTACGCGCAAGACTTTCCGGCGCGGTTCACCACAAGCGCCAACGTCCCGCTCGCGTCGGTCACGCGCGTGATTAGCGCGCGGTCCGCAGTGTTCACCCTCGACCTCACCCCGCCGACCTATCGTCCCATTCGGCTATTCGCCAGCGTGAAAGGCGCCGGCCGAGGCGGGGCGAGCCGGGAGTTTTCGTCCACCCTGCTGCCGACGCCGTACCAGTGGCCGGCGTCCATCGACGTGGTCGGCCAGTCGTGCACGTTCGACGCGTCCGGCTCGTCGGCGATGAACATCCGCGTCGCGGCGACTGGGCGCGACTTTGACACGAGGTCGGCGGGCGTCGTCGCCATGCGGCTGCGACACGCGACCGGGCTCGTCGTCGACGCGTCGTCGTCCTTCGCCACGGACGGAACGTCGACCATCGCATTCCGCCCATTCATCGTGTCCGGCGTGTTCCAAGTGCTCCGGGTCGCGATTCAAAACCCCGACGGCCTCGTGCGCGTGGTGGCGTCGACATCGCCGTCGATTACGGTCGTGCACCCCGAGTTTGTCCTGAATGCGACCGAGATTGCGACGACGGTCGACGCGTCGGGGGGCGTGGGGTGGCGGATGCCGTCCACGGTGGGGCGAGTGTCCGGAACGATTCTGTCGCCGAAGATGCTACCTGGCCTGGCCCTGTGGCTCGATGGGTCCGAACCGCTTGGGGCCGGCGTCGCGCCGGCGACGAACACGACGATCGCCTCGTGGGTCGACAAGAGTGGCAGTGGCCTGCAATGCGTCCCAAACACCCCTGGCCAATCGGTGCAGGTGTACACGTCGAGCACGCCCGGGATAACACGTGGCTGCGTATCCTTTCCAGGGTCAGCGGGTGTGGCGAAAGTCCCCTTTGCGGCCAACACGTTTCCGTACTCTACGTACACCATCAGCGCACTGTGCAACGTGTCGGCAGCGGACGTGGCTGCGTGCGGTTACGTCGTGTGCGGACCGGTCGACGCCAATCTGTTCTTTGGGATGTGGTCTAACACGTTCCAAATATGGAACAACGCCAGCGTAGGGTGGACGTCCCCGCAATGGGTCGTGTCGAACGACTTTTCGACCGTGGCGATCAGCGGCGTGTGGGTCCATCTGTGCATGACGTACGCCAATGGGACGGTCCTGCCCTACGTGAACGGGACGGCGCTCAAGCCTGTCGCATCGTCGCAGGCATGGAACACGAGCACTCCGAACATCTACATTGGAGGCTCGGGCAATGGAAACTACCGACTGAACATGAAGATCGCCGAACTCGTGGTCTACAACCAGGCCATCGGCGCAGCCGATGTTGCAGCGTTAGACTCGTACCTCGTCGAAAAGTACGGCTACCGTAGCGTCGTCAGCGCGCCCACTCGGCTGAACATCGCGGGAGACTCGGTATTCCGTGTCGACTCGTCGGGGGCGACGACGCTTTGGAGCGGCTTGTTCGGCAACTGGACGCCCCGACGCCCGCCCTCGTACGTCGCGCTGATGCTGTACCAACCAAACCAGGCGGGCGAGTACGCGTACGTACCGTCGGCACCCACACAGGGCCGGATGCTGCGTGGGCAGGGCGTCGACGCCGCGTTCGCCACCTACCCCGCCCCGGGGATCCGGTACCTGCTGATCATCGAAAACGAGACCAACTCGACCGTGCCGGCCAACATGGTGCAGTGGACGGCGACCGACGCGAAAACGGGCCAACGGTGCGCGACGAACGGCACAAACAAGGGCGTGTTCAACGCGGACGGGACGTTCACGCTCGGCTTCGTCTACTCGGGCGGTGCGAGCGCCGTCGACTTTTTCCGCAGCATCCACGTCAACGGCGTCGAGGTATCGCTCACCGCGCCGTCGACGGCGATTGGCCCGCTCACGCAGCTGAAGGGCCTCAATACGAGCCTCGGATGCCCGGGCGGGGTGCAGTACGCCGACTACGCGATGTGCATCGTGTTTCATACCGACGTCCAGGTCGAGGTCACGCGCCTGAACGTCCAAAGCAGCGGCCGCACGACCGGCCAGCGCGGTGGGTGCTTCAGCGACTGGCCGCGACTGGCCGCGTTTTCGGCGTTCGGTGCGGACAAGTTTGCGACCACCGACCTGTTCCTCCGCGCCTGCAAGGCGAGCGCGTCGGCCTACGGCGTGGCGTGGGTGCACGACCGGTTCTCGCTCGCCGATGTCCTCGCGGCGACCTACGGCAGCGTGGCCGACGCCGACGCGGCCGTGCGCTTCTACGCCGACGTCACGCCCGCGTTTGCGTGGACGAACGGCGCCGTCCAGCTCGACGCGACCGCGTCGCCCGCCTACACTGCCCCTCCGTGGTCCGACCTACCGTCGGTCGTCCGCGCGACGTCGGACGCGTCGGGGAGTCGCGCGACGATTCGGCCGCTCCCGGTCGTCGCTGTGGGGTGGCCGTGGTCTAGTTACGTCAACCGGGTCGTCGGAAGTCGGCCGGTGGCGACACAGCCCACCGGCTACTTTGTGACCGACCGAGGCTTTCCGATCGTCCACGACGCGGGTGGCTCGAACCCGACCGCGACGATCCAGACCACGACGAGCGGGCGCGCCTACCTGTCGATCGACGCTACTCCGACGAGGCCGTGGATATTTGGCATCACCCACTTTGCGCCCAAGTCCCTGCAGGGCGTCCCTTTTAACACCACGCTCATGCAAGATGCGCTCGACCTGCTGCAGTACACGATGGTGTCGTGGGTGGGCTCGATCTTCTCGGCGAACGCGCCGACCTTTGCGAGTGACGGCAGCCGTCAACAGACGTGCATTTGGAACGGGTTCAGCCTGACGAGTGGGCTGCTAAACTCGACCAACCTGCTGCACATCGCCGTGGGCAGCGTGTGGCCGAGGCAGCGGCTGATCGTGTGGGACCTGGCGTGCACCAACGGCCTGGCGTGGGCATCGCCCGCCAAGACAGGGTGCATGTTGTACGACGCCAACCCGATCGCACCGAGCACCCGCACGCTAGGCGATTGCCTGGTGTGGGAGCCGCTGCCCGGGACCGACTTTGCCGACCGCGCCACGCTGCACCAGTTCACGCTCGTGCTGAACAACCGGGTCGACGCGACGTCGGGGTTCAAGATCACGAACAGCAACGTCGACCGCTGGGCGTCGCTGTACCAGAACGGCGTGCGACTCGTGCGGAAAACCGTCGTGAACGACGGCCTATCGGCCCTGTGCACCACCTACACGCCCGCAGTCTCGACCACGGTAAGGCCGTTCATCGCCAACCTGCTCACGACCAACACGCAGAACGGCACGCTGCTCGCCAACGAAGCCAGCGGGATGCGCTTTCACTGCGAGCCGTCGGCGACGTTCACCAACGACACGTGGGCGTTTGCCGAAACGAGCATCTCGTTCAAACAAGACGCTCCCTACACGAGCGTCGACGCCGTGAGCCTCTCGGCCACGTTGGGCGTTAAGTGGGGGCTCGTGCCGCCGTGGACGCGGCTGACGGTCGTGCTGTCAGGCGCGACGGTTTCCGCTTGGTCGGTACCCCGCCTCGCAGCGTTCTACTCGTCGAGCGCTGCAGCGCTGAATCTCAACCCGACGTGCGTGCTGGCGACGAGCGCGGTCGCATTCACCAAGATGGTCGGTTCGTTCGGCGTGGACGGGAGCGGGGTCGCGGTCGGCGTCGGGTCGTGGCTTCGACTCGGTGCGATGACCCTCACCGGCGTCGCCGTGCCTTCCAAACTGCGCATGCTGGTCGTGTTGACGCACGCCGTCGACGGAAAAGACGTCGAAGTTGCGTACGACCTCGGCTACTCGTACGGGGGTCGCACGCTCTACACGTCCAATGCGCCGTTTTTGGACGCGAACGGTGAGTTACTCGCCACCACTGGCGTGTTTCGCCTCATCCGGCGCGACTCACCGCTCCCCATCGCGGTCGCGTTATCGCAGACGACGATCACCTACGAGAAAGCGAACTCGCTGGTGGAACTGTCCTTCTACCCCTGTTCCCTACAGGAAGACGCCGTCGTGGAGGTGTACTACCACGCCACGAGATCGTCCACGACGCCGCTCAAGTGCGGTCTCGGCACGGTCGACGCGGCCACGGGCAACGCACGCGCAACGTGCACATTCCCGACGACGGGGACGTTTTTCCTCTACGCCAAGGTAGGGACGAGGCGCGGCGCCGTGAGCGCGCTCCTGTGCACCGAATCGACGATCGTCGTGCAGAGCCGTCCGCCGTCGGTCAACTTCAAGACGTTCCGGTTTGCGAGCACGAGCGACGCTGCGGCGGTGACGAGCGCGCCTGCGACGTTTGCGGCCGATTTGCCGATGGGCTTTGCGAGCGCCGCGCCGTCGACGAACCTCACGTCCATCAAGTCGTACTACCGCGATTTCAACGGAGAGTGGGCGCCGATTGGGCGGGCGCTCACGCCTCCGATGGTCCGGATGGACTACAACGCGCCTGTTAACGACGCGGCGCTCAACGCACAGGCGACCGGCCACGCCGTAATCATGGTCCAGTGCAACACGTACCGCAACGAGAGCCCGTCCATCAAGTGGTCCACGTTCCCGTCTGGCGTCAAGACGCCGATGGCCAGTGGTGGTGGGGGTGGGTATGTTGGACCGGGGACGAACCCGTCGGCCGCGCTCGCGTTCGTCCCTGGCGTAAACTCGGTGGGCGAGGTGCTCGCCTCCGTGACAAGGCAGACGACGGTTGCGTTCGGCACCGCCAGCGTCGCCGGCGAGACGGGGCGGTGGTACAACGGCATCCGGGCGAGAAACGACACCGAAGCGTTCGACGCGACGAGCACGCAGGTTCCGTCGCTCGGCGCGGGGGGCGGCGTGCAGCTACAAGACTACATAACGGTCCACCAGTTCAGCGCGCCGATGGCGGTGCGCTTCGACAGCTTCAGCAATACCACGCTCACGGCCATCGGGGTCGGCGATGCGACCACGACGCCGTACGCGTGCACCCGACCGAGCAACCGCTGCGGTGGCGGGCGGTTCGCCGAGTTTTCGGTCGTATCGGCCAACCTGCCCCAAGACGAACTGATCGGGCTGGCGCGCGACTACGCGAATCGCTGGGGCGTGGCGTTCGCCGGCCCGAGCGTCAAGACGTTCCGCCTCGTTAACACCGGCACCGCGAGCCTAGCGCTCGGCTACTTTGCGCTGTCGTCGGTGCCCGACGCCGCGACGAACCTACTCGCGTCCACCGCGTACGGATCCGCGACGTACACGGCGTCGAGCGGAACGGCGAGCCCGGCATCGACGTGGCAGGCGGCGAGTGCATCCACGGCGCCGCACCAGGCGATCGAGGCCGGCGGGCACCTGCAGGTCGACATGCGCACCGGCGTGGACAACGCGGGGTTCGTGCAACTCGGTCTCGTGACGTTTGCGACTGGAGCGCAGCTCGTAATGGACGTCCAGTACACTGGCGGCTTGTGGGAGCGATACGACCTCTGGTTTCACTACAACGGCGCGGCGGTGAACGCGACGACGAGCGACCTCGCACCGGTGGGCACCAGTCAGACGACGTACGCCCAGTCCGGCGCTCTGATGCCGTGGAAGCAAAAGTACCGCACGAACGCGAACGAGGACGCGACGATGCCGTACAACGTGCCGTTGTACAACGTGTCGCGCGAGGGGAGCGCCGCGTACCTGGCGAATCTTTCGTCGAACCTGATGGCGAACACGTACGACGCGGACCGCGCGGTGAACTGGTGCATCACGCGGTCGCGCACGCAAAACGCGACGCTCGTAGAGAACCAGGTGATCAACTTCAGGCAGCACAGCGAGGCGGCGCGACAAAGCCCGTTGACCAACTTTCCGACGCTCGCGACGCTCGTTTCGGCGACGACAACGACGGACGGGCGGTACAATCTCAACGAGATCGAGGCGACGAGGTACGACTACCTACCACCGTCTATAAAGGCGCAGTACGTGTCGTACGTCTCGGCGGCACGAGACGGTGTGTGGAGGGACGGGTCGACGACGCCCCATTTCATCGACTACACGAACCTGGCGATGGCGCTCGTCGATCCGACGACGCTCCAGGCGGTGCATGCCGTGTGCGTGATGAACAACGAGCGGCTCGATGTGAACGTGAGGCTGCGCAAGTCGGTGACGGGCAAGTACTACCTCGACACGCCGCAGACGTTCGACGGTGGAGGTCGCTACATCGGTGCGTACCGCGGATATTGCTCTCGGCCGTTCGTGACGCCGATCAACGCCGCGACACGGAGCATGTTCGGCCTCACGGCGAGCGACCCGACGTTCGGTCGGACGATCGACACACTGGACCTACAGAAGAAGTACACGGTGTGCTCGTTCGTGTGCAACACGACGCTGATCAACCGCGGGGAGATGGGCAATGCGCCTCCGATCGGCGAGGTGATGGGCATCTTGATGAACGCGGCTTGGACCAAGCCTGCTTTCACGGTGACGGTGAGCGGGTCGACGTGCACCGAGGCCGTGCTCGAGAGCCTAGGAAGTTACATCCGGACGGTCACGCAAGGAACAGTCGCGGCGACGTTCGTGCCACCAAAGTACAGGGCGTTGCGCACGTGCACGACTAGCGCCAACGCGATCGACGATATCGTGAACTACCCTAACTCGGCGAGCCAGGAGCGCCTGTTCGTATTCACGGTCGCGATCGACACGACGGTCGGGGGAGCGAACGCGTTCGGCTCGGACGCGATGATGGAGCAGTACGTGAAAGTTTACATCAACGGAAAGCGTATCAACACGGCACATCGACGCATCGCGGCCGGGTCAAACCACGTGTCGTGCACCACAAACGTAGGGACGGCGCCGACGGACTACCCGAGCCACTTCTACCCATCGAGTTCGTTGACGTACGGGATAACGCAAGTGACGGACATGTCGAATCTGTGGAGCGGGGGCAACCCGAGCGGCGCAACGTCGAGTTACGGCCTAAAGTACTCGATGGCGGCGACTTACGACGCGAAGAACGCCAGGTCGTTCAACCACTTCGGATGGCCCAATGCGGGGTCGCGGCGCAGCCAGACGAGCTCTGGGAACCGGCTCATCGTTCTCGAGACGAAGACCGAGTCTCGCGCAACCGCGGTGTACTCGGCTGCGGAGGTCGACGCGCACATCGCCAATTTGTCGTCCAAGTGGGGTTTCGTGATGGCGTACCGGTGGGTCACGATCAAGAACACGGGGACCGTGGACTTCCGCTTCGCAAGGCTAGGGCTCTACGCCTCGCACACCGAGGCGGTAGCCGACGTCGCGACGGGTGTGACGACGGACCAGAAGACGGGGGCGTTCCGGAACATCATGAAGGGCTACACGACGGGAGTGACGAGCGACGTGAGCTCGGCGACGGTCGGGTCGAACGGCATCACCGCGGTCCTGGGGAACACGACGAGTGTGGCGCCGAGTGCGTCGGATGCAACGCGCGTGGCGCTCCAACCGGGCGGGTCGGTGACAATCGACTTGGGCGATGCGGTGACGTGCTCGCACCTGCTTTTCGGCAACATTGCGAGCACGGGCGACGTTACGCTCGCGCGCATGACGGTCGAGTTGACGCCGACGCTCGCGGAGAGCGAGGCGCAAGGCATACCGGTGACGCACGTGCTGCGGGCGGCGAAGAACGCGAGCGGCGTGACGGAGGGGCAGTTCCCGTTGTACTCGCCGGCGACGCAGGCGGACACGGGCGCCTTCGTGACGTCGACGGGAGCGCACGTGAACACGTGCGGCGTGTACGTGCTGTTCGCGCCGTTCTGGGGCCGTGCGTACGTCGGACCGACGGGCTTCTCGTACACCACGGTGGGGACGGTGTTTGCGGTGCAGCCGACGACGATCGCGATCGTCGCGACGGGCTCCGACCCGACGGCCGCCGTCGTGACGGTGTACGCATCGACGAGCCGGTCGGACCCGTCGCCGAGCGTGGTGTGCGCGTCGGAGGGCCTGAACGCAGCGGGGCTCGCATCGGCGACGTGCGCGTTCCCGGGACCGGGCACGTTCTACCTGTTCATCAAGGCGAGGGGGCCGGACGGGACGGTCCAAGCGTCGTTCGTCGCGGCGACGTCTCCGGTGTCGGTGGTCGCCGGGCCGGCCGTCGTCCAACTCGCCCTCCCGTCCCTCGCCATGCAAGCCACTCGGCAGGTTGCGCGTGGACAACCCGCGCCGGCGTACGGGCAAGCCACGTACGCCAACGGGAAGTCGGGCTTGTTCTACCCCTATTACCCAGCCGGCGACTTTACCGGGCCTTTCTACTGTTATTTGGGGGCGGTGGATGATGGCGGGCAGCGCGCTCTCCACCCCAACCAAGTCCCTGGGTCACGTTTCGTGACGGCGGGGCTCGTCCCGGCGAGTATCTACGTTCCGCCCGGGTTCTGGGTGGCAGGTTTCCCGGGCAAGAATGGCTTCTTCGCGTCGTCGGGGTTCCCGACCAACCGGCCGCTGCAAGGCGACTTTACTCTCGTGATCAAATCGGACGGGACGTATCCATCGTGCTCGATGGCGTGGCGTTCGGATCCGTTTGACCCGCTGCTCGCATGCTCTTTCAACAATTACAGCCGTGCCGCGTGGTACGTTTTTGGATCGCCGTGGGGGTGGGACGGAGCGATACTCGGCCCCGCGCTCACGACCGCCGGCTGCTACATTGGGGGTGAAAACGGTAAGTACCTCGTCTCCGACACGTGGTACCGATACCAGCGGTCGGGCAACCGCCTCAGCGTCTCGTACGGACCATCGCTTGGGAACTATGCGTACACGGCCTTTACCGCGACGTGTGCGACGGGAGACTACGTGGCTTGTTTAATTGGAGCCGCCGGTGGCCAAGGAACGAGTCTCGAGATTGCGTCGTTCACCGGCCGCCCGTACGCACCCGAACGCGCGTACGTCGGTCCGACGGCGTTCTCGTACACCACGTCCGACGACCCAGTCTACGTCGCGACGCCCACGACGCTCTCGATCACCACGACGGGCGCCGACGCGACGGCGGTGACGATCACGGTGTACGCCTCGACGAGTCAGTCGGCCCTTTCGGGTCCGGAACCGCTCGTTGTGTGCGCGTCCGCGGGGCTCAGCGCGGCAGGAACGGCGTCGGCGACGTGCGTGTTCCCGTACACGGGCACGTACTACCTGCTCATCAAGGCGCGGGCGCCCGACTGGACGGTCCAGACGTCGTTCGCCACGGCGTCGACGACGACGACGGTCAGGCCCATTCCGCTTGTCGTGCGATACATCCGGCTCACCAACATAACCACGACGGACTCGCTGTGGTGCGGGAAGGTCGGTCTGTACTTGTCGAGCGCCGACGCGGCGGAAGACACGGGAACGTCGACCAGGAACATCGTGTACGCGGCGCGTGCGACGGCGACGGTCACGGTGAACGGCTATCTGAACGATGTAAACCAGGCTTCGAGCATCGTCGGGACGTCGAGCGGGATATGCGGCGCGACGACGTGGGCGTACCAAGAAACGACCAACTACTTCAGGCTCAAAGTGCCGCCGCAGTCGACGCTCATATCGAGCTACGTGACCATCGACCTAGGCGCAGCGCACGCGGTGAACGACACGTCGGGCCTGTGTCTCCGACTCGGAATCTGCGGTGGCGATGTGCCGTACTCGCGGCTCCGGTGCCAAGTATCGGCGGACGGCCTGACGTTCTACGAGCGTTTGCTCACGTGGACGACGAGCGGAACGACGTACAGCGCAAAGACGGACCAGTGGTACACCGTGCCGACCGGCAAGCAGATGCAGATGATCCCGACGAGTTTTGCGCTGACGAACCGCACGACGGGGACGCCACGCGACCTCTCGGTGGACGCCAACCGGACGGGCGTGACGCGCGGCTTGCGCAAATGGGACGTTATATCTCTCTCGTCGCACGACTTTTCGAACTCGCACGCTCCGAACGAGACTTGGTGGTGGATAACCAATGGCGGTCGCGGTGTCGCGAATGCGCCGAGTGGGTACACGGGCTCAGGTGAGAACCCCATACTCGGGGGCGACGCGAAGGTGGGCGGCGGTCTGGTGTACTCACACAACGTGTTCTCGCTCAACTGCACGTCGCTGTGCCTTACGACGTCGTGGGAGACGGGGACGTATAGTCACCTATGGGCCGTGACCGCGTCGAACGACCAGGTCAACTGGACGGAGATGGCGACCGGAGCATTCACGGACACGACGAAGATGGTGCCGTGGACGCCGGTCGCGAGCGACGGGGGTATCCTATGGCAAGGTGTCGGAACCGGGACGGCCAACCGGTTTTACAAACTGTCGTGGACGAACACGCAGTACTACGTGTACTGGAGGCTCGGTATCAAGACTGCTGGTACGCCTATTAACGGGCCATTCTGCAACTGCGGAAGCATCTACGAACTCGAGTGGAGTTAGAACGTGTCTTCGCAACATGCATAGAAAATGGGACAGGTCATTCTAGTTTCAGAACCCTGCTTTTTTTGTGCAATGTTATTTGGCAAGGCCGAACCAACCTTTCCTAAAGCGCTTTCGAACGGAATTCCCAAATCGTCGTTGGGGAAGCACGATGACCCACGATGATCCACTGTCAAAAACACGGACGAGACCATTGTGGCGAGCAAAAAAGTCGCACTTTCAGCCCTCGGTCGAAATGGGTAGAAAAAACGTAGATAAGAACATCGATAAGAACAACAAGCAATGATTTGGGTAGAAAAGGTCATGAAAAGGCCATGAACGGACAATTATGGTCATTTGGATGCATGGAAACTCCCAAAGAATTGCTATTGTTATTATCGATTGTTCTTATCTATGTTTTTGATGCCACTTTCGACCGAGGGCTGAAAGTGCGACTTTTTTGCTCGCCACAATG
>Ga0209358_10000420_pt1 | contig 37451 bp, 55 predicted proteins | sample LauGreFa1BDMLBSN_2_FD_187574 | JGI IMG/M metagenome (GOLD analysis project Ga0209358, IMG submission 187574) | Freshwater lake microbial communities from Lake Michigan, USA - Fa13.BD.MLB.SN (SPAdes) (version 2) | ecosystem: Environmental > Aquatic > Freshwater > Lake | place: Lake Michigan, USA... | reverse complement strand
GATTCGGCGTTTTCTTAGGCTTGTTATAACCAGAAAACGTTTCTGACCCGCGCTTAATCATCAATCTTCCTCACGCATAAAGTTAACGCGTTGAAACTCAACGGCTTCGCGCTGGCGGCGTGAGTTCATCATCGATGTAATAGGCCCGCCAACTAACCAGGCGTCGCATGTGCGTGCCGCTGCACACTTGAAATGAAATAATTCGCAGTAACCAAGATCAGCGGCATCTTGCACCGCCATCTCTAAGTCTTCGTTCTCTTCGCTTTCGTCTTCTTCGGTTTCGTACTCTTCGCCGTTTTCTTCGCCGTTTTCTTCACCCTCCATACCACCTGTGATGCACTCAATCATTTCAGGTGTTTGGATGAAGGCTGCGCAGTTACCGCAACGCATGGACTTGGCTTGCGCCAGGTCAGTGTTCCATGTTTCGGCTTTGGCGTTCCAGAATTCACGGTTAGGCAATTCAGGATTGGCAGGCCCATAACCCACATTGGCAAACGCCCAATTGCGATTCTTTAGGTTCGCAACCGGGTCTTTGGTTTCAATAGGGCATTCCATCATTTCTTCTTCGACTTACCGGCTTCAGACAATGCAATGGCGATGGCCTGCTTGGGATTGGTCACTTCCGGTCCTTTTTTGCTACCGGAATGCAACTTACCCGCTTTGTACTCGCGCATAACTTTGGAGATTTTCTTCTCGGCTTTGGTCTTTTTCATCATGATGGCAATATGTCCGTGATGGAAACGTTAATGTTGGATGCCGCGCCGCGCAAAAACGCAATCTTTTCGCCGGGTTCCACGCGAAAATACTCAATGTTTGGCGCTGGCATGATTTTGCTAGTTGATGTTGCCGTTGGATTGGTGCCAATCTCAAAGTGAATGTGAGAATCGGTATTAGCAACCGCTACGCGCATCAGTGTTACGCCGGTGCCTGCGGCGTGCGACTGCTGGCTTGTATTGTCAACCGCCAAAAATGTTGTTGTACCAAACCGACCAACAATTTGAGGCCACAAGTGACCGGCTGAATCGCGTACTTGCTTGCTCATTTCTTGGACCTTGCAGCACGCATATTGTCAACGAGGTTTGGGTGGGGCCTTCCAGCGGATTTCGCCATGGCTTTAGCGCTGGCTTTCTCCTTTTTGGATAACGGCTCGCTCTTGCCCAATGACTTTGGACGCGGTTTATCCCACACTGGCTTGGCTTTCATGGCACTACCCCCATTTGGGGGCCGACACTAGCACATTCGTGCATCAATGTGCAAGATTCATGCGCAACGCGTGGTAATCCTGGAGAAAACCGCTCATGCTGGCAAGTTTGTTGAACGCCATATCTGCTGACAAACGCGAGTGAAATAAACGCAACTGCGGTCTGCGCTCCATCTCAGCCCAGTAGGTTTGCAAAACCGTACGCCCCCAATCTTCAGCGGTTACGCGATTAATGTTGCCGCCAAGATATTCATACCGCATAAACATTTCCCAATCCACAATCCCTAATGTGTGGCGCGGGTTGTCTTTATTCGAGTCTTGGTTTGCGTGCAAGCGAAACGCCCCTAGGTGCGCCCCACCACCTACCGCCGGCCCGTGGCGCGTGGCTTCCAGATACGAAGTCACGTCACCCAAGTAATGCCTTGGTGCCAACTCGCCAAGTGGCGCGTAGGTCATGGTGAATGCGCACTTGGAGCGGTCCATCATCACAAACGAAGGCTCGCCAATAAAGTTCTTGTGCATCGCCATCAAGCGCAGAATGTTCTCGCGCGATGACTTCATCAGTTCATCTTGATTAATAAAGCCTGGTGCGCGAAGAAATCGCCCGGCACCGTCAATCCAATGGCGTTGATGCCAAAACATCACGGCGTCGCGGTGATGGTCCGCCAAATCAACTAAGTAGGACGTTGATGATGGATAAATCACATCATCGTCATACACAAAGCGCACTAAATCCGAATCTGCCTGGTCCCAAAGGTAAGCGTAATGCGCCACTTGATCGCCAGGACAAATAAGGTGCGTATCAATGACTTCAAAGTCATAGCGTTGCGCCATGTCATTGATGATGTGATGCTCTTCATCATCCGGGCAGTGATTGCCAATGATCACTTGAATTTTCGGGTAAGTCTGCGCTTCAATGCTGGCAAGCGTGGTGTACAGGTGCTTGGACTTAAACGCTGGAACAAGAATAGTTACGAGTCTCATGATTTCCCCCAACGCTTACGCTCAAGCTCGGCAAGTTGTACAAGTTCACGCGTGCGGCGCTCCAGCTCCATCACCATCTCTTCAAGCACTTCCCACTGCAATTTCTCGTACTCGCCTCGTGGAAAGTTCTCAAGCAATCCATTAACCCAGGCTTTTCTCGCCATATCGTTCAGGTTCATCCCTGTCCTTTCAATAGTTCCGCAGCATCGTCGTAGCCGTTTTTCTCCAGCAACTCAATGCAATGGTTTAAGCGTGCTTCGCCTGCAACAAACTCAATCTGCGCCGCAAAGATAAAAAGATTCTCTGCGTGCTGATCAAACCCCGTTCTTCTGGCGATGCCCATCACATCGCCAATCGTCAAATCTTTCACGCCAACACCTCCTTAATGTGTTGAGGCACCCTCGGCAGTGGCGCCCAGGCAACCGCCCATTCGGACCAGGTGCCAATGACGCACACGCCGCCGGGATTCAGCAACAATATCTTCACGCCTAGTGGCGGCGGGTCACCTTCGGGCGTGCGCCAGGTGGCCTGGCCGGCGAGGTAATCTTTCATGCAGCCCTTATTCCAAATGGGTTATGCCACAGTACTGGTGCTTTAGGCTTACGCGGCTTAAAGGTTTTGTACTCTTCCTTAACCTCGAAGTAGTTCACCATCACTTTTTTCCAAGGAATCTCAACGTCTTTTATCCCCTTGGACTTCACAATCAAATCGTCTCCCGCCAACTCGGTCATGAGTTGATCAATCCTCTTGGTGGTCATATCAAACTTTGCCGCCAAATGCCAAGCATTCACAGGGTTCTTCAACCCCTTCAAATAATCAAAAATCATCTTCTTGCTTTCCGATCTACGCATTTTTCGTTTTGCCATTTCTACCCCTCTCGATTAAACAACTGCTCTTAAGTTCCTCTTGATTGGCTTGCCCCACTGTGAGTTGTAAGCCTTGCCGTACAACGCTGTTCCTGCATCGCTCGCAAAAGTTAACGCCAAAGCATCAGCCATGTCAGGCGATCCAATCCCGCGCTTTCTCATCTCGTCTTTGCTCTCTAGCTTCATCTTCCCGTTGCTATTAAACGAATAGCGTGGCGAAACTAATTCCGCCAATAACGACTCATCCTTAGGTATCTTGCAATCGCGCTTTTCCAACCACGCCTTCATCTTTCCCCATAGCTCAGCACGCAAATTCACATAAATCGTTCCCATGGCGGGAGACTCAGCCACGTTAATCCCACGCGCAGGCAGATTCAATTCGCGCAAGCGGTCCACAACACCGGCCCCTAAGCCAATCGAATCGACAAGTATTTCAACGGGCCTGTCTTCTGGCTTCATGGCCTCGTACTCAGCGACCACCGCGCCCGTGGTCTGCATCAAATCCAACCCACGCCACTTGCGTATCTCGGTCACTGCATTACCTTTACGCTTTGCCAACGCCGTGGCGTCCGTTCCAAATCGCGCCACATCCAATCCCCACACCGTTTGTGTATCCGTTGTTTCAACATCACGGTGAAAAGCGCTATCCACCAGTTCAACGCCAATCAACGTATCGTCATCGGTACGCGGAAACTCGCCCAACACGCGAACACGGAAAGCGTTGGATTCTTCGCCATACCTTGACGCCATATCCTTGATATAAGCGTCGCTGACCCTTTTAGAGTCATAGCAGGACACGCGACGTGTCCACCACTCATCCTTCAATCGGTTATGCGTGTCAAAGAAAAACCCGCTGGACTTCGTTGGGTTACCCAACAAAATCGTCACAGCGTTATGCCCCGACATAGAACCCGCTGCCGCCTCGAACACGGACTCAGGAATACCTGATGCCTCATCCGCCACAAGCATCACATGGTCCGAATGCACACCTTGCAACGCTTCAGGTTGCTCGGCACGCGATGTACGGGCTGATATGAACGACTCTTGTGGCGCCGCCCGCATCTCAATGCGATCGGTCTTAACCTCCAAGCGATCACCCCAAGCATTAGGCAACTCTTTCACCCAACGCTTTAGCTCGGCAAACAAAGCGTCGTACAACTGGCTCGAAGTCGGTGCAGTCACCACAATCTTTGCAGGACCACGCGTTAGCATGTACCAAATCATCGCCCAGGAAGCCACCGTGGACTTCCCAACACCGTGGCCGGAGCGCACGCTGATCTTGCGCTCGCCACGGGATATAGCCTCCAAAAACTCCACTTGCCAAGGGTCGGGATCAACCCCCAACACTTCGCGCACAAACAACGGCGCGTTGGGCCTGTAGCGGCGCACCAGCTCAAGGTAACGCTTAAATATTTCGTTATTAGGCGTGTTCATAACTTGCCACCGCACGATGCACCAAGGTATGCGTCACCGCCATACCAAACTGATCCTTCACCATCTCAGCAATCTTGCGATAGCTCTTGCGCTCTTTGGCTTTGTCCGCCATAAACATCAAGATGGGATAGGTCGATTCATCCTTCACAAGTTTGGCCGACTTGCCATCACCATCCTTACGAAACCCAAACGGCACATGACCGCCAACCCAACCACCGGCCTGCGCCTTACTCTTACGCCCATCAGCCATGCGCTCGGCAATCCTGCGTCGCTCAAGCCTAGCTACTGCCGCCATCAACGTAAAGAAAAACTCAGACCAGCTCGACCCATTGTTCACCGGGTCCGTACCCAGGGCCAGCACAATCATCTTAACGCCTTGCTCCTTCCAAGCCTCGGCCATCGTTAACGCATCAACCGTGTCACGAAATGCACGATCCAATTGCGTCATAACCACCACATCACCCGGCTGAAGCGCAGCTACTAAACGCGAACCCGCGTCGCGCTTGGCAAGTTGCACCGAACCGCTCACGCCTTCATCCGTAAACACCTCGCCCACATCCTCGCCACGAATCAACGCCAATCCCTGAATCTTCCTAATCTGCTCGGCCAGCGACGTGTTGTCTATCTGCTCCTGTGTGCTAACCCTTGCATAACCATAAACCGCCATGTCGTTCCCCTGTTTTCGTTACTTGTTGCAAGCGTAACAGTGTTTCGCTCACTTGTGAAAATTTTTTTGGGGGCCGTTCGTCGGGGCGATGGGCGGTGTAGGGGGGCGGGCAACGGTTGCAGCGGCAGCGCACAATTGCCAGGTGTGCGAAGCATGAGTTGGCGCGTGTGGAGTGCCGCGGCAAAACCGCCCCGCCCAAATCGCGCCAGGGGGGTCAAAACGATTATCAAATGAGAATTATTCGCATTTCCGAGTCAATCGAGGATGAGAATGATTCTCGATAAACCGTCGAAACCGCATCGAACCACGCCGGATTGTCAGTTTTTCCGCGTTTGGGCGACAATTGTCGCGCTTGGTAAAGCGATTGCGACTAGGTCAACCATGTTGCGATGCGTCAATTGTCAGCGCTTCAGCTTGTTTGATCGCCGTCCATGCTTGCGAGTCGATGTTTATTGCTACGACGGGAGCGCGATTCTCCGCCCATGATCGCGGATCGAGGCGCGCAGCAAACCATTTGCGCGTATCAACGCGCAGTCTAGGATCGTCTTTTGCCTCGTCGGCGATCGTCAGCGCCTCCTCCGCCAGCGCCGAGGCGCGCTCCTCGCGTGCGCGCGCGTACTGAGCGCTGCGCTCTGGCGCCAATAACCACCTATTTAAATGTCCCTGCTTTACTCCAATGCTTTCGGCTATAGCTCGAACACTTTCGCCAGCGCTTATACGCTCGAGAACCTCCTCCTCGCCTACTTTCTCAATAACCGCAAGCGCTGCGCGCTTTTGTGGCTGCCCCGCCATGTAAACCCCCTAAATGGTTGAAATTGTCCGACAAATGGTCAGTCTATCAATGCGCGACCGTGCTATTGTTTTGCTTGTTGCAATCAATCAAAACGGAACCAATATCATGCGCAAGCCAAACGGATTTGTTTTTTATCGCGGATTCTCGCCAATTGATCAAGCGCCCATTGTCGGGATCGCGGTTTTTGAGTCTAGCAATGTCAAAACCGGGAACATGGTTCAAACCTATATCATCCGATCGGACGTCAACCCTATCAGCGCCGTCAATACTGGCAATGATAAAAGCATTTGTGGCGATTGTGTGCATCGCGGCAATGAAAGCCAAAAGCGCACATGTTACGTTGACTATTCCAAAAGCGTCAACGCGGTTTATAAAGCTTTTGAACGCGGCTCATATCCCGATTTTTCGCACAATGTAAAGCTTGCAGCGCTTTGGCTAAAGGGTCGCAAGGTTAGATTAGGCGCTTATGGCGATCCCGCCATGATTCCCGCGGAAAATTGGCTTGAGCTGCTCGAGCTTGCCAGTGATTGGACCGGTTATACGCATCAATGGCGCCAACCCTTCGCGCAATCGCATCGCGAATTATGCATGGCAAGCGCTGATAGTCTTAGCGATCGCGACGTCGCGCGCGCAATGGGCTGGCGCACTTTTCGCGTTATCCCGATCGGATCAGCGCTCAAGCTTCAAAATGAAGCAATTTGTCCCGCCAGCCCTGAAGGTGGCGACAAAAAACAATGCATTACTTGCGGAGCATGCGACGGCGCTTTAAAGCCAAGCGCTGCATCAATCGCCATTGTCGTCCACGGAAAATCAGCAAAACAATTTGCGGAGGTTTAAACCATGCAAGCTTTAATCGATTGGACCATAGCACTAATTTTTGGCGTCGCACTTGCGTGCGCGATTTTCTTTAACCTTTAACGCCAGCATGAAAGCATGAAAGCTTAATCCAAGCCCTTCGGGGCTTTTTTTTCGCGCGCCTACGCTCCACGTAGAGCGCCTTTTTTCGCTTTGCGCTTTAGCGTAGAGCGCCTATTGACGCCTACGCTTTACGCTTGGCGCTTGCATGCGCTCGTCTTAACACTTTGGAGGCTAAGCCCATAGAACCGCACATAATCGATTTTCTCGAAAGCATATAGGGTAGTAGCCACCATGCAATTTAATCGCCTACAAAGGCGCTTTCCGCGCGCCTATGGTTACACCAAAGCGCCGATCAAGCATTGCATCGCTCGATCATGGTCGAGAATCGTTCGCCTTAGCGAATCATTCGCTAACCCGAATCGCTCGCAATCGAGAATCATTCGCATTGGACGATCACCGCTCCATCGCTTACATCAGGCACCCCCACATATTCCCGTAGCCAAAAACATGCAAAAACCGGGAGCCTTCCGCCAAACGTTTCAACCATGCCGCTTTGACTGACTTTCCATCACCGCCAATGCGTCCTTGCTCAACGCGTAAGCCTGCTCACTGCTTCCCTTGTACACCGGACCAATATCTTCTTCCGCCATAAGCGTCAACACTTCCGCGCCAGGCATGGCCCGTTTAATGTTCACCGCTTGCGTAAAAAATTCCTGCTGCAAGATGACCGCCACCTCATCCATCGTCCAGCAGTCGCACTCAGGTCTCATGGCCGCGTAGGCGTGGACAGTTGCCGGATCAGCGCAAATCGCAAACACGCTCCCATCATCCCGCTGACCCTCCATCACGTTCACCTGCAACGGTTCAGCGTTCACCGCCTTCGCTTCAGCCTCCAATACGTCATACGCTCTAAGCATCCCGCCACACGCTGAACGATACGCCTCAACGTCTCTCGCTTTCCTGGCTTCCCTACAACGCAACAGTTGCCGCCAAAACCGTAAACGCGTTTCCTCGCTCACGAGTTCCGCCAAACGATCCAATCCCCAAACCTTATCAGCCTCACGCTTTCTCTTCATCACACTGACCGCCACACTATTCATCGCCAACACGATCTGGTCATCCTCTTCAAAAGGATTCTTCAACCGATCCTCTGATCCGCCATACAAACCATCTCTAACCTTCCCGCGCTTATCTTTTGCCGCCATAACCCAAATCCTTTCTCTACAAATCACACATCAAACATCAAGCGTCCGAAACATTGAAGCGTCCGAATGTGTGTCTTTCAGACACACACACATTTCGGACGCGTTCACTTCTTGTTCTACAACGCTTTCGGACAACTTCGTACGCGTTTTCGGACGGTTAAAGGACAAAACATTAACTTTAGGACACCCTAATTCGGACGCCAAAACATCACTTTCGGACATTCGGACGCTTAACATCAAAATCCTTCCTGATTGATCGGCTTTATCCACACCAAATCGTTTCTTATGGCGGCAAACTCAAGCTCAACTAACTTGTCCTTCACCTCCTTCCAACGCTTCCTTTTATCGCTATCCTCCACATCGTTCCCTAGCCTGGCGTACACCTCATCCCGCCAACGCTCTAACGTCACCACGCGATGGCGTTCACCCTGAACGATCTGGTATTGCCCTTCCGTCTTCACAATATGGCGTAACGCTTCCCTACCCATCGACTGATGCTTACCGCGCCCCGCGTTTGGCTTTGCGTTTTGTGGCGGTCTGAATCCAACGCCATCGGGTAAATCACCCTCGAAAGGTTTGACTACGAGCGTATTGGCTAGGTCATCCTCAAACCCCAGGTTTAGCTTGGCGGCTGACGTTTCATGCGTTTCGTTCGTTTCATGCGATTCCTGCTGATCAAAGTTCACCGTCTCCATCGAGAAATGAATCTCCACACCATCCTTGCCATCCTTTTGCTTTGTCACTTTGAGCGTGCCTGACATTTGATCGATATGGCGGGTAATCTCAATCTGCGTATCCACAGCACCTAAAAAACTAGAGTGACCGCGTAAACCTAACGAAGCATCCTTGCCGCTATGGTGGACAACCAAAAGCGCTGCGCCCGTGGCTTCCTGCAAGCGTCCACAATTACTGATGAAACTTCCCATGTCCTCGGACGCATTCTCGTTGCCGCCGCCAAAGGCGCGGGCCAAGGTGTCAATGATGATCAATTTCGGACGCTGGATTTCGGACGCTCGTATGGCGGCTATCAAGTCAGCAAAATCCTGATCCGATGACCTTAAGTTAACTTGCGACCTGATCACGCCAACGGGTATGTCCTTGAGTTCATACGCATGGCGTAAACCTGAAATCCTTGTCCCAATACCGCCATGCCCTTCGCCTGCTATGTATAAGACCTCCCCCGGCTCATGCACTTCGTGCGCCAGCCACGCGGACCCACTGGCGATCATGGCGGCTAAGTGCAATGCAATGAACGATTTGAACGTGCCTGGTGGCCCGTAAAGCGCCATGAATCCCTTCTCCGGCACGATCCTATCCACCAACCACTTAACCGGCTCATCCTTGGCGTCACGCCACATCTCAACGCGGTAACGCTGCGCTTCCTGCGCTTCAACAACTTCGGCAAACGGTTCCTTCTCTGGCACAACGGATTCGGGTTCCGTTTCCGCTTTCTCATCAATCACTAGTCGTTGTGGCGGTACAACGTCCTCGAAGTCCTCAACCACGTTAGCCTCGCCAACGCGTTTGGCAAACTCCTCAAACGTAAACCCTCGACCAATAAACTCTTCAGCGTCATCGCCAATGGCTGACTCGTCATCGGCTAAATCAACCACCTTGATCGCTTGCGCTACACCTTGCAAATCCCTCACGACACGTTTGGCGTACTTCCAGCCAGGTCTATCGTTATCAGGTAGAACCACTACCAATCGACCATGAAACCATGGCGTGATGGCGGCAGGCCATTCGCTCGACCCCGCGTGCGCCGATATAGCGACCACATCGAACATGCCAACCAAAAACTCAGCGGCCTTTTCGCCCTCGGTCACAAATACCGGCGCCATGGGCCTTGCGATCATGAGCGGTAAGCCAAACGGTATGGGCGTCCAATTGCGGATCGTTGGTACGCGCTCGCCATTGATGAGGTGATACTGGCGATAAGTCTTACCTCCACCTTCAACGTCATACCTTACTTTTTGAGCTGTGACTTCACCGTTTTCATCGATGTAGTCCCACGCCATCACTTCTGTCATCGTTGGTGGCACTATGGGCCTGATGCCCGATAAAGGGTCACGCGCAACCAGCGGGCGGTTCCAGTTCAACGAATTAGGCAAGTGAGGTTTGATGGCGGCAAACACATCCTCCTGATCGCACCCGCCAAAGCACTTAAAGAGAAACTTCTCACCGAGTTGCGTAATCGCAAGCGATGGATGCCGATCACCCTTGCCATTGCCATGCCCAGGTACCGGGCAAGACGCAAGCCACCCCCTCTTGTAGCGCTTGGCGTTACCAAGCGCTGCGGCTAATAGTTCTGCGTTCATCTAGGCGCCGCCGGATTGCCTTGCAGCACAATGCCTTCGTGCACCGGACCTTTGAAGTCATGGCGGACAATGGACCCTGCTGAAATCTTCACGCGGTTAGCTATTTGCTTACTTGGCAATACGTAAGAACCAATGCCCATGATCACCGCCACGCCAATCACGCAATCCCCGCACACTTCCGTATTCGGAAACATCGTTGTCCATGCATGAATTACCGAGTCATGCCCAACCGTTGCGTTCGTATTCATAAACACAAAATCGTTGATCCAGGCATCCGCTGTAACGATCACTTGTGGCGCTAAAACGCAACCTTTGCCAATCTTCGCGTAGGGCGATACCGTACAAGTGCTGTGTATGTACGTCCCCCATCTTTCTTCGTTCTTAGCAACAATGGCTTGCTTTGCATCAGGGTCCGCCACAGCTAACAGGAATTCGGCACCAGGAAACGCGCCCTCTCGGATGCTCTCCACCACGGGATACTTGGCGGCATAGCGCTTATTGTTAAACGGTTGCGTTGAAACCACGCACACAATCTCGTGCGTTCCTTCTTCCTCGATGTAGCCAATCAATTCCTTGGCAAGCCCTCCTGAACCAAAGATGACGTACTGGTTTTTGTGTTTCGCCTTTTGATACATGTTGTGATCGCCACTCATGTGTTCTCCTGATTTAGCTTAGTTCTTTCAGTCGTAGTCCTGTTACGATATTTACCACTTGTTCTTCTCCCGCAGCTTGGCTTCAATAGCTCGGGCAAAAGTCGTATTAGTCCAAGGCGCAGTCCAATCTCGGTTATAACGCACGCTGTTTATTTCCTCATCCGTCAGCCCATGCCATTGATTCATCTCTGGCTGCGCCAGCCTTGCGCGTAGGGCGGCAGCGGCTTCGTGGCAAAGACGGCCAACCGGATGTGAACTGCTGCTGAATTGGTCATGCTCAACGACCACCCGTGCGTCGTGCGGCACTTGCTCCAACAGTTCAATCAAAGGGGTTTGCTTTGCTTCCATGCTTTCAACTCCTTGGCGGCGTCTTGGTATTCCATAGCCATCAGGCTGCGTGAATCCGCGCAGCGTTGCGCCATGCGCTCGGCATAGTTGATGGCTTGCTCTACGTTGTCGTGTTCTCGCAGCAAAATGCCCGCGAGAGACTTTGCCTCCAGCGCCTGCTGTATTGCTTCTCTGTTAGTCATGTGTTCTTCTCCTTTAGCTTGGCTTCGATAGCTTCCGCAAAATCCAACACGTTCTGATGTGCATAGCAAATGTGAAACTCCACAGCACTGCCACTCTTTGCTTTGTTGCATTTCCAGATTTCATCTGCGGTCAGACCAACCCATTCACGCTTTGGCGGTACCGTGTACACAGGTTGCGGGCTAAACACTTTGTCCTGTGGCTTTTTGCGAAAGTACACATGCCCGGTTCCGGTTGTGTGCATCCACGCTACCGGCACTTGCTCTTGCTCCAGTAATTGGCAGCAATGCCCACAGCGTGGACACTCAAAGTCTTGATTCATCGATTACCCCCAAACGCGTAAATTGGAAACTTAGACAAATCCGGATAGCTCATCTCAATATCCTCCATCACCTTTGGCGAACCATCTCGATGCCAGAATTGATTCATGAGCAATAAGCCACGCGCTGCCACGTCCGGCATCATGTAAAAGTTCCAACCGATCATGTCGAAATGATCATCGTGATAGGAACACTCACGCCGCCCGCTGAAACGCGCACGCTTAAACCACAGCATGGCGGCATAGTCATCAGTGAGAATCGCACCGCCCTTGCCTAGCTTTAAGTGCTTATAAGGCCCAGTGAACGACACGCACATATGCGAGCCTTTGACATACATACTGGAGGTAAACGAAAGCGCAGCATCCCACACACGCGTCGGTGCAAGCTGATACGCGCCCTTAATCGTTCTTCCTTCAACCGGATAAAAGTCAACCTTTGCGCCGGCATGAATCACTTCGCAAGGTACGCCTGGATAAGTTCTTGCCGGTAGCCTGATCGTTGTTCCCGCCACACGTTCATAGGTCAACGCTAAGAACAAAGCGTTGCAGCAGTTATCTACCGCCACACAGTATGGTGCACCGGTGTACTCGGCAACCTTTTCTTCAAACGATTCCGTTATTTTGTAAACGCCATCCGCCATGTCATCCCCTTAAGAGTCAAAAAATCCCGGCCTAAAAAGACCGGGTTTTGTGAATAAGTGATTACTTAAAACTCTTCACCTTTTGCGGGCGCAGCGGCCACAGGCTCAGGCGCAGCAACGGGCGCAGCACCCGCATCATCCGCTGGCCTCGGTGCCCAACCGGTGATGTTCCACCTGGGCTTGCGCGTGTTGCCTTTGCCAACCTTCATGGCCTCGGCGCCGACATACTCAATGATCGGCAGCTTGCCAGCGTTCGCATTGCGATCCTTGGCGGCTGCCGTGTAAAGCGCTTCTAACCCCATGTTCGGTCCTGCGCCATTCGATGACCATTCAACCCAACCCATTTCGCGGCTAAAGAAACGCACCACGAATCCGCGCTTATGCGCATCGCTTGGCTTTTGGCCTTGCCTGCCTAACTCTTGATCGGGTTGCCAATCACGCACACCGGCTTCAAGCAACAACCAACCTGTTTGCACGTTGTCAATGTCAAACAACATTTTTTTTAATTGGATTTCCTGACCCGTCTTGTCGCTCCACATATTCATTGATGGCGAGAAACGAATGTAGGGAAGACCTGATCCACCACCTGTAAGTCCTAGCATGTCAAAGTTTCCTATTTCAAAGTGAGGTCAAATTTGGCGCGGGTTTGCGCCCAAGTGTCAAGCCACTTGATTCAGCGGTGACCTTATCCGCGAATTCCTGATAAAGATTTGGGTATTTCTTTTCTAACTGCGCGGGCGTAATAGGCACTGTTTTTACAGCACCTTTGTGCGCACTCAGCAATCCCGCCATCAGCTCATCGCTTTGCCATTTGCGCGTTGCGCGTTTCGGCACAAGCGTCCAATCATTCAGTTGGCGTCCATCTTCCAATGCTTTCGTGATGCGCTCTTTGATCGCTTCAATCGTATGCGCTGCATCATCTGCCACATTCATCATGGCGTTCAATTCCTCTTCTGTAGCTTCATCAATTTGCTTTGGCGTTACGCCGGAAAAACTTTCTACCCTGGCAATCTTTTCCGGGCACTTTGACCTGGCCGGGCACCAGCGGCAGTGCTCACCTTCATTGGTTGGCGGAAATGGTGCCAGCGTATCGCGCAGTGCTGGCTCCAACACATTGGCGGACCAATCAATGAGTTCAGCCTTCGTCATAAAAGCCAAACTAATCTGCGGTTCCTGCGTTGGCTGAATGATTGCAAGCGTAATGTTCTTAATGCTTGCCGGTGCCTTTTGCAGTGCGCCTAGCGCGTAAATCTTAAGTTGCGGACCTTCAACATCAACCTTAATGCGACCAGTTTTAAGGTCTCCAACAACCAGGTCAACATCGTTAAAGCAAATAAGATCGGCAGTGCCATACACATCAGCGCCAGCGTAATTAGAGATGCGAAGACGCTCCTCGATAAGGCAAGCACTTTCCATGCGTTTTTCCAATTCGCCTGCAAAGTCCGTATAGACCTCGGCCCAAGACGCCATCTCTTCGCTAATCTCAACACCTTCAAATTCCTTTCCGATAAATGTGTGCGGTGCTGAACCTGTCAGCATCACCGTTTCCGCCAATGCGTGTACCGCTGTTCCAATCTTTGCAGCCTCTCCTGCTTCGCGTGGCGGCACGCCTCGTGAGAGTTTGATCGATGCCGGGCACGCTATCCATCGCTCGGCGGCTGATGGTGACCATTCTGAGTGTGCGTTCATGTTATAAATCCTGATTGGTTTTCATGAAACGCTCAAGCACCCAAGAACGAAGCCATAACGGCTGCATGTGCTGCTTGGCGTTACGCTCTTCAAGCCACGTCGTTGTGCGCGTTATGCCACCAGGTGAGACCCAATATCCTTCCTTTGTGTAGTGCGGCAAATACGGCACGCCTTCCAACCAATACATAGGCATTGGATACAGTTCTGCTTTGTCATTGGTATTTTTCATAGTCCTTGCCATTTATCTAAGTAGCGCTGCGCTGATTCTTTCCACGTCGGACCCATCAAGCCTTGACTATGATGGATGGCGGAAATCGATGACACATAAATTGATAAGTCTTTCTCTGTAAATTGGCGGCATATATCCATGTCGTAATGATGAAACGTGAATTGCTCATCAAACCTTATATCGTTGTCATGAAACGTCTTTGAGTAAGCCGCCATAAATAAACCATCAATCAGAGACACTTGACGATTAGGCGATGCAAACACATCCCAACTTGTCAAATACTCGCCGTTGCCACGCGCTACGCAACCGGCCCATGATTGGCGATCCGATAACGTGCCTTCCATGTCCGTGATTGCCCATGATGTTTGACCTGGTGATGGCTGACAGTTACCCGCCAAGCCAACCAGGTGATGATCATCGAGTGACGCACCTAAGCGCATGTACCAGTACCAATCGACAATCTCAACGTCATCGTGCACAAACACGAGTAACGCCGGATCATTCTTGGCGGCTTCAATCGCTTCGTTATAGCGCTGGCAAAGTCCTACGGTGTTGTTTGTGAACAATTGCGCCTCAATAAACGACAGATGTGCAAAGCGTTGAATCGTTACACCTAGCGGTGTTCCTGCAAAATCTTTTCTGTTATGGCGAGTACACGCCACAATCCTTATCGGTATCATTCAATCCCCCATTGTTCTAAATAGTGCGGCCTATGCGATTTCATCCACGGCAATGACTGCTGAAGATTCGATTGCATGTCAACGCCAATCGTCATTGATCCAACGTGGTGGATGTAGCTACGAGAAATCCAATGGCTAAAGCCAAGTGCTACAAGGTCAGCGCACATCACATCATCGCTAAACCAATTCAGTGGCGGAAACGGTGCTTGCTCATACGCTCGACGCGGCAACCATGCAAATAAAGGCGATACCACTTTGTTCTTCTTGACCGCGCCCTCGCCCTTCCAACGCATACCAACAAACTGGTCCCTATCGTCTCGCGGTATGCGAATGTTTTGCGAAGGGCGCACATAGTCTGATCGCGCTGCAACGAGTCCCAACTTAGGGCCACACAATTTCTTTAACGCTTCAACATCTTCCATAAGCAATCGCAACGAGTAAGGCGCAAGCACAATGTCATCGTTGGCGATGATTACGCCATCGTCGTCCTTTGACATGAAACGCTCAATGGCCCTGTTGTAGTCATCACCAAACGTTGGCCCTTTTCCGTTCTCGATGCAAAGGTCAACTTCTGGCGCATAAGCATCAACACTTGCCGCCAAAACGTGTAACGATCCCTTATCAGGCTTGATCGTTGACACGATCATTTTTATGCCCATTCGCCAATCCTCTTTAGGCACTCAAGTGCGCGGCGGCGAACAACAGAATCGTTAAAGCGTCCATAGCTTTCTAAACCTTTGAGCGTTTCAACACAATCCGCCAGATTCTCTAGCGCAATGTTCAAACGCTTTTCAAGTTCGCCAACTTCCACGTTAGCTTTTGGCGTTCGACCCTTTTTCGGTGCTATCGCCTCGAAACCAAACGTATCGTCCGCCTGATGCTCTAAGTGGGCAGTCTCTTCCTTGGTTACAGTACCCGTTGCAGCAATCGTTATTTTTTGTTCCATTGCGATCCCTTTCAGGTTTGCGAGACAGTGCTCGCCATAAGGCACTAAGTGCAAAGTTTTTGAAAAAAGGCATCTCTATCTCTGGAGCAGAAAGCGTGCAATCTGTCCAAGCATCAAGACACCGCCCAAGTAAAGCGAGCCAAGCAAAAGCAACTTAGCCTGCCTGTCGCGTATGGCGTAAGCCGGCACGCGCTTAAACGTGTAGATACTCTGTATCCACAATTGATCATCCGCCAAATAGTTTGGCTTTGGCGGCTCATAGGCTGATCCAATCCTTGGTCGATCAACGACAACCACGGTTTCACCATCGCGTTGGATCAGCATCACATGATCCTTTGCAAAACGTTGTAAGCATGGCTGCGAACCTGATCAGACACTTGACCGCCAAGGCGTTCAACGTCGGTTAGCTCACCAATGAACTGCCTAGCGGTGCGCAACTTGCGATCTGAATCGGCTGCGATCTGGCGGGTATACGCCAACAATTCTTTCAAGTTTTCCACTTCCTGTGTTTTCATAGTAACTCCTATTGCATCGAACCATACAAAGCAATCAAGGCAGCGTCAGCACGTCCGTTATCCTTGACACGGCTAAACGCTGAACTCATTTCGGGAAACATTTGCATCGCCAGGGCGCGTGCGCCTTCCTTGCCGCCTGTCAATCTCACAGCACGTTGCCATGTCATTGGCGGTACAAAGTGATAGCGAATCTTGAGACTCGCTAATACGCCTTCCACGTTACCGAGCGAGCGTCCAAAGTTAAACATCGACGTTACGCCCTGGCCCGGCATGGCGGACACTTGCTCAATGAAGCATTCGCACTCATGGTCGATCAAGAATGCCGCCAACTCCGTATGGAGTTCGTGTGGCGCGACAAAGCGTTTTACTGACTTGCCAACCTTACGTTCAACCGTTGGCATGTCAAACACGCTCACAAGTTTTTGACCTTGAACGGCTGCAATGGCGCCGCTCAACCCTGGATCAATGCCGAGAATGATTTTCATGGTTTGCAATCATGCACCATGTTTACGAAATGGTTAGACCATTTCAGACAAACGGTCAAAAAAAAGCCGCCATCGGTAGGCGGCAAACACTCTCAGGGGGAGAATGACACAGGAGGAGTCCTAGTGAGTAGTTTACGCTATTGCAGCAATCCTGCAAGACGTTTCTCTTCGTCAGTCATCGTGTCGGCTGTGCCCATGACATCAAGCCTAAACGGTTGCTCTGGCGCGGCGGCTTGCCCAGCCAACTGGCCGAGTGCCCCGCCAACCATAGGACGTGTCGTTGCTCGAGCAACCTCACCGCGGGCCATGGCCTCTTGTTGCGTGGCTAATCGCCGCATTAAAGCGTCAAGACTTTGTGGTGTTAGTGGCGTTAGCAACTCGCGCCCAAGTATTTCCGCCACATCGCCAACGTTTCCTGCGCCGCGTTGCATAGCCTGTCCAAGCAACTGTGACGCGATAGGTTGCAAATTACCTTGAATAATGGCTGATCCAACGGCTGCGCCCGTTGGTCCACCTTGTTCAGCCATTTCCGCGGCCAGAGGCGCTGTGCGCGATCCGGCCAGGATTCTGTTGCGCACTTCAGTAAATCGCGCTTCCTCGCCAAGTTGATTGCGGAACGTGTCAAATGATTGTGCGTCAGGAAACGCGGCACGCAAACGGCCAAGCGTTTGCGTATTATCAAACAGGCGCGTTACATCTCGAGCGGTTCCAAACTCTCTTGTAATGCGATCAGCTTGTATCTTGGCGGCATCCACGACACCGGCGCGGAACATATTGCGTTCCATATCGGTGAGTTTGTTGAAGTCTGCCGCCACTTCACGCCAGTCGTTCTCAGGCATTGTGAATACTTTTCTACCCTGATCGATGGCGTCTTTAAGCGCCGCGTCACCGGCAAACGCAGCTCGAGCGTCCTTGTACTTTGGCACCAAAGTGTCTAGGCGTTCAAGAAAATCGTTCTTGGCGTTACGAATAATCCTGGCCTCTGTAGAGGCAAAGCCTTCTTTCGTTTGCTTGGCATTGATTACGTCATCAAGGCCGCGCTTAACCCAATCAAGAATCTTTACGTTTGGCAAATCTTCCAATTCGCCATAAACAGGCAGGCCATCTTCATCGTAGATTGGACGCCCATTACCATCAGTCTTAAAGCGATAGATTTGCGGCAGTGATTCACCTTCATTGGAGGCCATGCTAACTGCTCGAGCATAAGCTTTCTTAAAGGCTGGGCGATCCAAATAAGCCAGCAACTCTTTGTCATTCAATATGCCAACTGGCGTATCGTAGGCTTCAGCATAAAGCGGTGCCGCTTTGCGCTTTTGCTGTTCAGTCAAATCACGCAATAGCATATTGGTGTTTTGCAAGCGCTCTTGCGCAGCGGCAGCTAAATCAGCAATAACGCGATCAGACTGCGTGCGAACACGTTCTTGCAAGAACTCACCCCGCGGTCCTTTGGCGGCACCAGGCGTATTAACAGCACCAGCGGCACGCGACAATAGTGATTCGCCGCCAATGTCAGCAAGTGTCGTTTGTTTTCCTGGCGTTGCTTGCATTAATCTGCGCTGCAACTCGGCTGGCGTAAGTTGATCACGCTCCATGCCTTGAATAATGAGTTGCGCCGCTTTTTGTTGCGCAGCAGCACCGCTTCGTCCTAATATGTCACGCGCCTTGTTAACGCCATAGCCTGCAAGTCCCATGGCTGGCGGTATGGCGGCACCAATTCCAGCACCAAGACCAGCGCCTATGGCCGCACCTTGCAACGTATTTACAGCACCGCCTTCGGCTTGCCCGGCGCCGCCCAATGCGCCACCGGCAGCGCCCATCAGCGCACCGCGGCCAACTTGTGCGCCAATGTTTGTGCCTTGCAACGCGGTTGGCAGTGCGCTTGTAACGGCCTGTGCGCCTCGGGTTACTGCCCCGGCAAGTTGGGGGGCGCGTGCGGCAACGGCTGGCACAGCAGCACCCATCGTTACAGCGGCAGGCAATAAAGCACCGGCAAGTTCACTGCTTGCCGCGGCTACCGGACTGCGCTTTTGGTATTCCTTGATACCTTCGCGCACTGCTTCAACGTTGTCTTGGTATGAGCCTTTTGTAAACGCCGCTTTAACCGCAGCTTCAATCTCATCGGAAAAGCCAAACGTTAAGCCTTGCATGAACGTGCGAAATGCGCCTGCCTCAACCTCGCCAACACCTCGACGTTGCCTCGCCATAGCGCCAAGGTAACGCGATGGCGTATAACCTTCTAAGCGCAAGTAAGCCTCCATATCTGTCTGCGGAGCGCCTTGCTCAAACATCTTGCGCATGTTGGCGGAAACCCGCTCAAGGTTCGTCATTACTTATCTCCTTGGCGTAAGACCGTATTGATTCATGATACTTGGTGCGCCCGGTATGGCAATGGTGCCAGATAGTGATGGATAGTTCATGCCTTGCGCTGTGTACTGCTTCTTGCGTTCTTCTTCAATGTTGATAATTTCTTTCTTTAAGTTTCTTAGTTTTGTCTTCACAGTTTCCGGATCATCTGACGCAAATGGAATGAAAGGTCTAAGCCTGTCAACCTCGCCTAACGGAACCGTAGCGCCAGAAATGTTTTTAATCAACGTGCTTCCAATCTGAGCAACAGCGGCACGCGTTTCAACATTGCGCTGATTTGCAAATGGATCACGAATGGCTGATGGCACTCTTCCGGTGATTGGGCCTACAGCATCTGGGTTTTCTTCTAAAAGTTTGATAGTTCTGTCAATTGAATTAACGCTTGATTGATTTTGGACAAACTCTTCCATTACCGCAGTCGAAATGGTTTGGCCTTTACCTTTTAATGGTTGTCCCATTGTGTCGCCAACCGTTGGCCCAACAACTTGCCTTGTTGGTTGCGTCATGGTCTTTGATGTATAGAACATATTTCCGGCGGCATCCGTAACCAAGTCAACATCTCCTTGTGCTACACGTTGCGCCGATAACCCTATTTCTTGCCCTCTAAGGCCAATTTCTTGGGCACGGAAGGCGTTTTGCTGCGCCGCTTGTCGTTGGTCAAATGCAAACTTGCGCTCATTCAAATCTTGTGCGCTTATAGCTCTTAAGTTTGTAGCCACTTCAGCGGGAGACATTTCCACGTCATAGCTAGCAATAATTTTGTTTGTATTTTTGTCACGGATAGCAATCTTGTTACCAAGTTTTAATTGTTCTTCGTTAGGTTGTGGCGCTACATCAAGCACTTTAATACCGCCACGCTTGCCAACCACATAGCTAACAGGTCTTCCGCCAATCATGCCCGTGTTGGTTCCTGTTCCGTACTCTTCAGGCTTAACATTTTCACCAATGTACTTGACTGCTTCTGCATAAGGCATTTGCGACGCAATCAATCGTTGCTCTGGCGTAAGGCTTGCAAAAGGTCTTGCCGATTCAACGGCTTTTTCTTGCGCTCGAGCCGCAGTAACCGTTGGACCCATACCTTCAGCGCCCATGGCGGCAGCGCCAGCCTGAAACCGTTGCGCCTCAGTTGGTTGCGCTGTTAATGCTTGGCGTAATGCTTGTTCACGAAGTTGTTGCTGCTGCATTTGAGCCAATTGCATTTGAAACAACTGCCTTTGCAACCCTTGTTGCTGCACACCTTGCAAGCCTTCAGCCAGTGTGCCGCCACGAGCAACCGTTGAGCCTAATTGCGCAAGCGTTAGCAAGCGCTGTCTGCGCCGCTCTTCCTCATCCATCGGCATGGCGGGCAAGCCAGGGTACTGTTGCAAGCGATCAAGTCCAGTGCCAAAGCGATCAAAAATGTTTGGCGCGTAACCTTGTGATGCAGCTTCAGGCGAATTGGGCAACTGTTGCCCGCCAAAACTGCCGCTGCCCGTAAAAAAGTCTAGTAGTGACGCCATGCTTATCCCCTTGTCCTGCGATCAAGTTCTTTTACAGCTTCAACTAATAGGCCGGTAATTTGTGGGTAGTTAACCGCCATCATGCCGCTATCATCTTTTGCCACGGCTTGAGGCATAACACGTTGAACATCTTGCGCCATTACGCCACCCGTTCGCTCGTCATCGCCCTTGTAGTTGTAGTCATACCCCGTCAATTTGCCAAGTTGCGACAATGGCGAATCCATGCGATCAACGTTTTCTTTCATGCGCTTATCGGACATAAGATAAGCCAGTGACGCCAAGGTGCTAACACCTTGACCAAACTGTTGACCCGGTGATAAACGCTGTGATGCGATCTGTTGATTCTCAGCAGGAAACCCGCTCAAGCCTTGCGATCTAATGTTCAGTTGTTGCAACGGATAGGCTTGTTGGCGCAAGAAATCTTGATACGCCAAATCGAGCTGCGCTTGCTGCTGCGCTTGCTCTTGTGCTCCAACGCCAAGCAGTTGTTGCGCTTGCTGTTGGCGGATGGCTTGTTGCTGTGCACCTAGCCCTGCCAGTTGCGCAGCCTGCGCCTGGCGCGTTGCAACGTCTTGCTGTGCAAGTTGCGCCGCTTGACCAAACCCTTGATAAGCTAAGTTGCCAGCCGTTTGGCCTGCCGCTTGCAAAGCATTGAGATTGGTCATTGCCTCAACAACGCCCTGGCGCGATCCGCCAAAGGCGCGTGCGCGTGTGGCGGCTGCGGCGTTTTGCAGTTGTTGCTGCGCTCGTTGATTCTCAATATTTTGCAATGCCGTTCCAATGACTTGCTGCTGAAACGGATTGATGTATTGCTGAATGTTGCCGGCAATACTTGTCGGTTGCAGTGCCAACGCCGTTGCGTAATCAACGGTCTGCGTGCCTGGCCCCATAGCCCCGGCGGATGCAAGTTGCTGCAAGCCCAGTTGCGTTGCCGCCGTGGGCGCGGCTATTCTTGCGCCGCCATAAGGCGTGTATTCCTGGGCGGCTAGTTGCTTAGAAAACTCATAGTTCTCTAGCGCCGCCTGTTTGAATGCCGGGTCAAGTTCAACACGCGTTGTCTGACCGCCGCCGCTTTTACTCATGATTCAACTCCTTGGACATGACAGTCCATTTCTCTTCATAACCTTCGTCCGCCAAAAACGTACGCAGCCAACCACGTCTTCCGGCAAGTGTCACACGATTGCATCCGATTGATTGCGCCCATCTCTCAAGGATTGGACGCATACGCGAGAGTTCTTCTAAGTCCCCGCCAGCAAGAAAATAGTGCATCCCTTTGGCTTGTGGGTAACTCTGAATCTCAGTGATGACAGCGGATTGTCGACCAGGCCAAAACTGCATTTCATTGGCGTCAACGGCTCGCTTTATGTCCTCAATGGTATGTGTTCCGCCAGTGAAAGACAATGCCGCTTCAATAAATGGCCGGCATCGATCCCAATGGCTTAAATCGTGTGCGTTCACTTGTACGCCAATAAGTTTTCGCCAGCCACTAACGGCAGAGTTCCTGATAGCAATCCTTGCACATAAGGCAATGATGCACCTTGGTTTAAGGTGGAAAGGATTGAGCCTGTGACTTGTGGCGATAAATTAGACTTTTGCGCCTCAGCGCGTAAATCGTTGAATGTTGTACCCGTATTGAGCAACCCTTGACCTGTGGCGGCTAACTGCTGCGCCGTTGGCGCTCCTTGCGGCATGGCGTAAAAGGATGCGGGCAATGTCACTTGATTGGCGGCAACGTATGGTGCAAGCAATCCAGCCGTTGGTGTACCACCATAAGATGCCGCATAAAAAGCATCCATGTAATTTTGAATCTGCTGACCCGTTGGGCCTTTGATGTTTGTAAGCAACCCTTGCTCTGGTCCGTACCCGTATTGCAACTGCGCCTGTGGAACAACGGCTTTGCCATAAGTTGCCGGCAGTAACGCTTGGTTAGCTTTATAAAAAGCATAATCAGGCGTTGACATGAGGTAAGTTGTCAAGGCATCTGTTGACGTGAACGGCGTTGTGCCCTGCTGATAACCTCTAAAGTTTGCCAACTCTGTGGCATTTGGCACGCGCCCAAACACGCTTTGAAAAACGGCTGATGCTTGCACGTCATTGATCGGTGCGCCAGGTGCAGACGTAGGTGCTGGAGTAGGTGCCGGTGTAGGTGCTGGAGTAGGTGCTAGAGTCGGTGCAGGAGTAGGAGCTGGTGTTGGAGAAGGCGTCGGTGTTGGAGGAGGCGTCGGTGCGGGAGTTGGCGCAGGAGTTGGCGCAGGAGTTGGTGCAGGCGTAGGTGCCGGCGTCGGTGCTGGCGTTACAAAGTTTGAAAGCAACCCTTTGACATAAGCATCATAGTCAGGCGTTGATTTCAGGTAATTGTAAAATGCCGTTTCTGATGACAATGCCGGGTTTGCATCGTCTATTGCTATTTTGAAATTGGCAATTTCTGCATCATTTGGGCGTCTGTCAAACAAACCCTCAAACACCAAACTTGCTTGCTCTAAAGTAATCATATTTCCACCCGTCAAAAGTCCGCCGCCACTTGGCGCTGAGGTCGGTGCCGGTGTAGTTGTAGGTGCCGGCGTTGTTGTTGGTACTGGTGTTGATGTCGGTGCCGGCGTCGGCGTAGGTGCTGGCGTTGTGGTTGGTGCCGGTGTAGGTGCAGGCGTTGCAAACGTTATGTTGCCAAGGATTGCCTGCGCTTCATCAGCGGTTAGGCCAAGCGAATAAACGCCAAAGTTGTATAGATCGGTTGGCGTGTAGCCTTGATTGGCGCGAATTTGTGTTTGGTTAACAATGTCCTGAAACGAAAGTCCGTTGTAAGGCGTTCTTACTGGTTCATAGTACCCATAATCAGGTTCATTGACATCGGTAAAACCGGGCGATGTATCAAGCAATCCGCCACCTTGCACTGGTGCTGATGTAGGCGCTGGCGTTGGTGTAGGTTCTTGCGTTGAAACAGGTGCTGAAGTTGGTGCTGGCGTTGAAACAGGTGCTGATGTAGGTTCCGGTGTAGGTTGTCCGCCACTAATGTAAGACAGCATATCGTTAAGCGTAATGCCATAGCTTGCCGCCAACTTAACAAAGTTGGGATCATTAGCGAGACCCCATGCAAAGTCTTCTGGCGATCCGTAAACACTTAAGTCCATGGCTTGCTCACATCGTTGTGGCGCTCAACGCGCCAACATTGGAAACGGTTAAGTAGTAACGCGTCCCATTGGGCGAACGAATGACAAGTTTTTCATCTTGCCCAAGTTCAATATCAACGTTCTTTTTACGATTCAACGCGTCAGCCAACTCGAGCGCACGTCGCAGCGACAACTGGTCAGCCGTATCGTATTCGAGCGTTGGGCGCTGAAGTTTCATCGTTTGCTGCCCGATTGAGCATCAAAGCGCATAATGCCAACCCGCCAATCCGTATTGTTGTTACTTGTGACGCGTACCTTAACCTGGCGTCCCTGCAAGCGTACCGACGTTGGATTAGCAAGCGAATACGGCCCATACGTTGTTTCTGTTCCCGTTGGGTAGAGTCGCGTTTTGAACGTAGCCGTTACATCGCCCAACGTTTTATCGTCAGGCACCAATTGACTTGCCACAAGCAAATTATCGCCCATGCCAATCTCATACGGTCCCGATTCGGCATAAGGCGTCTCGCCATCGTAATCCCATCCAATTTCATGCTCGTAAATGTGACCATCTTGCGAACAAAGCATGGGGTATGGAAATACCGTCTGACCTGTGCCAACCGTACGCGTTAGCGCACCAATTGACCAATGGTTCTCCCTGTAATTCCAAACAACATATGAATCAATCTCAGTCGCCGCAAGCGATGGGTAAAACCAAATGATTTCGCCAAACTTGGCATTGTGAATTGCAGCAACTTTAGATGATTGGATACGATTTAAATTAGAAAACACATAGTCAGAAACATCGCTTGGCAATGGTTTGGCGTAACCATCAAACAACCAAAATCCGCTTGCTCCCATCCACGCTGCAAACGTATCGGCAGCGGCAATGCTTAGTACGCCAACGGCACCGCAACCCGTTCCAACGCGCTCAAACCCATAGACGTATGGCGGTCCTTGATACTGTGCAAAGTGAGCATCAACGTCGGTAAGGATCAAGACGCCACCACGCACGCGTCGAGCACAGACAATTGATCCAGGCGTTGAAAGCGTAAAGTCACCCGCTTGATTGTTGGCGGCTGCCGTCCAAACTGTATTGTTTTCCTGGTCAGACCATTGCACTTTTCTCGGATCGCCGCCAGCGCCAAGGGCAAACAGAAAACGTTCTTCAGAGACAATCAAACCCTTGCAACCCGTTGGCGCGTTTGTAATAGCAACAGCTTTGGTTGGCGTTGTAAAGTCAAGTTGCCACTCGTACAACTTACCGTCGTAATCCGAGCACGCCACAAGATGCTGACCCCAATTATCCATCGACCATGTCGTGGCGGGCTGAATAGCTAAGGTTGATTTGAATGATCTTGCAGTACCGTAAGCCTCTTGTCCGTAATCTCTTCCGCCATACGATAAGTTAGGCGTGGCATCCGTTCGACCAGTGCTAAAACTTGTCGGCGTAATGTCTGCGCGATCAGCATCGCCTTGATACGCGTAAAGTTTTGATGCCGTACCGACGGCAAGCCAAATATTGTTTGAGTTGTCCTTCCACGCGTGCATACCGCGAGGAATGCCTGACGTTGCTGAGGATGACCATTGCCGCCATCCGCCCATGGGTCTAAGCGTACCTTCAAACCAACGCACAAGGTTGGCGTCATACCAACGGCCCTTCGATTGGTACTCGGTGCCGTTTCGGTAGACGCCTGGAGGAAGTTTGATGGGAACAAGTGGCATATCAGTTGCTCATGTAAAGGGCCATTTCATCGCGGCGGCGTTTGACCAGGCCCGGCAACTCTTTCCCTGCCGCTTTAGTCCACATCTTAAACGCAACTGCTGCGCCCGTATAGTCGCCTCGATTATGGCGCATCCTTAGTGTGCTGCGTTGAAGGTTGCCTAGTCCCACATTGAACGAAAAGCTGACGAGTGCATCAAGGCGAGGCTGAGTAAGACCAGCAGGACACAATCGTGATACGCCAACCTCAAAGCGTTGTAGGTCTTTTGCAAGTATGTCGTCAATTTCCGCCATTGATAACGTGCGATCCCAACCCGGTGGAATGGGTAAAGCTTTACGCTCTTCAACTTTGATGTTGATGTGCGATGGGTCAATGACATGGCCAACACCCACGGTCCAAAGCAACGCCGGACAACGATAAGGCCGCGCACGCACACCTTCGTGATGCTTGATCATTTGGAGGGCAAACGGACTGATCATTTTGCAAAGGCTCGTGACCCAAAGTGAAAGGCCACAATCGCGGCCCAAATTTGCTGCGTATCGTCATCCCATAGCTGATCAAGCATCAAATCGAATGGCACATTCGTTGTCCATGCGTACCAGAAGCCGCCAATCTCAACAAACACAAGCAACATGAACATGCCATAAGTCAACACGGGACGCACTAACGCTCTGGCGTTCTTGACCCACTGGCTTGTTCCTTCGCCAATTGCAATGTCATGCGCATACAACGCTTTCATCTCTTCGGCTTGCGTTTGCATTGCCACTTGTTCAGTGTGAATCTCTTCAATGCGTTGCTGCGCAAGCAATCCCATGGCGGCTAACTCACGCTCACGTTCATTTTGCATACGGGCAAGTTCCAGCTCGTGCGCCTTGTCCTTGGAATCCTGCCAAAGGTCAAGCAACTTGGGCACGCCACCGGCTAAGAATGACAAGAGCGTTGATAAGAGCGTCATCATGCTAGGCTGATCCTTGGCACTTTTCGTTCAACTCGTTCACCTTTTCCCATAGTGCTGTGATTTGTTTGTCGTAATTCTTTTCAAGATAGTCAAGGCGCACTTTGATCGTTACCGCATAAGCCGCAATGGCAACCACTGCTGCACCTAAGTACCACAGTTTGCCGATTGCGTCGGTGATTGCTTCCATATTGGCGGATAGCTTGCTGAATGCTTATTTCAACTTCAGCGCTAAATTCAAAAGCAAAATGATGATGGTGCCCGCCGTGGTCATAAGGATCATCTCCAATCTTTTGAGCCTGGCGTTGATCTGTGAATAGCGTTCGTCGCACACTGCTTCGTGAACTTCAATGCGTTTTAAAGCTTCGGAGTCGGCTGAAGTCATACATCACCTTTATTGCTCGTCTTTCGGAATTTGCGCCTCAGCCTGTTCCTTAATCTTCACAATCAAAGACCACACGCCAGTCTTTGCCGGTAGATCACCAAGCACGTTCAAAATAAATTGGATTTCGTTTTGGTCGAGGTTTAGGTTCATTACGCCGCCCAAGGAAGTGCCGCCACTTGCGGCGATACAGGTGGGTTGATCATGCTGTCGATTTGGCCTTGTACACACGCCTGTGCGCTGTTAATCTGATTCTGTGGAATCCATCCTGTGACAATCTCGGGCGTAAGGTTTGGGTATGGGACAAATGCGCCCTCTTGTTGGCTTGAATCAAACTGGGTGTTGCCACCAATTGAGGCCGTGTATTCACCATCTACCCCGACCACCTCCCAAAGTACACTCACGACATACTGAGGATCGGGAGTATTCACGGTGTACATGGCCGTGATGTTGGTTGTAAAAGTCGTCATGTCTAGGCTCCTTTCAGTGCAGCAAGTTCGGCTTTAAGTTGCTCAACTTGAGCAGACAATTCTTGAACAGCTTTAACTAGCGGCGAGATAAACATCTCACGGCTAATGGCTTGAATACCATCATCACCTTGATCCCAGCCGTTGAAGGTTGAGCATCCCTCTGCATCTAATGCCGCTTTGACTTCTTGCGCCACAAACCCGTGAATGACTCTAGTGGTGTCACGCTTATTTTCTTCAGCGTAATACGGATGTTCTGGCGGTAAGTCGTTTTGCGCTTTCCAAGTAAAGAGGATTGGGTTCAAACGGTTAATGAACGAAAGGCCTAAACTGTCAGGCCCAATGACGTTTTTCATCGTGCCGTCAGAGGTTTGCGTCCATGTGGCGTTGACTGTATAGGCGTTGTAAATCTTGCCTGTGCCGTTGCCTATGGTGACGTTGGTATTGGCCTGTCCTGTTACGCCGTTACCAATAACGATTTGATCTGTGGCGCTATTTACGCTTGGGTCTGCCCCACCACCAATGATGACATTGCCCGTACCCGTGGTAATTACATCGCCAGCTTGATAACCAATCGCTACGTTATTGGCATTAACGTTTTGCGTTACCGAGCCACCAGAACCAGTGATTGCGACGTTGTTGTAGGTGAACTTAACACCTACCGTTGCTGATGCAGCACCAATGCTTGTCCAGTTAACCGTACCTAGACCAGTAATGGTGTATTCCACACCGTTTGTAAGCGCTCCTGCGGAAACCGATATGGTTGCTGGGAGTACGCTATAAAGTGCTTGGTATCCAACAGCCGTGTTGTTAGAGGCGGTGGTGTTTGACCAAAGGGCTTCGTGACCAACGGCGACGTTATTTGCACCAGTGGTGTTCGACCGTAAAGCCACTCGACCTACTGCAACGCTTTCACTTCCTGTGGTATTGCTGTAAGCGGCTTGGTATCCAATAGCCGTCATTCTGGTTGTACCCGTAGTGGTACTGTATCCAGACTGATAACCAAAGAAACTATTGTCCACGCCTGTCGTATTGCTATACCCAGCCTGATAACCCACAGCAGTGTTGTTAGAGGCGGTGGTGTTGGAGATCAGTGCAGAATCTCCTAGTGCCGTATTATTTGAGCCAGTGGTGCTTGATCCAAGGGCGGAGTGTCCAACAGCAGTGTTGCTACTTGCTGTATTCGCCACACGAAGCGTTAATGCGCCGACAGCAGTGTTGTACAACCCCGTAGTGTTGGCATTCAACGAAGCGGTGCCAACAGCAGTGTTTCGACTGCCAGTTTCGTTAGATTGCAAAGCCGCACCCCAACCGGAAGGCGAATCAGTTCCTCCGACTGCCACATTGGTGTTGCCCGTAGTGTTTGAATAAGCGGCTCTGTCGCCCACTGCGGTAATTCCACCAGTCGTGTTGTTGTACCCAGCCAGATTACCAACAGCAGTGTTGTTGGAGGAGGTATTGTTGAATCTCAACGCGTTAGACCCTAATGCGGTGTTACTTGCGCCAGTCGTATTCGCCGCCAAAGCACTAGCACCCACCGCAGTGTTGGTGGACACAGCACCTGCGCCACGGCCTACTCTTACACCGTAAATCGTTGCGTCTGCGTTGTTAAAAGTAGCAGTGGCGTTAACCGTTAACGTGTCACCAACAGCATCGCCAAGGGTTGTGTTGCCATTAGCCGTTAGCGTGGATGACAAAACAACAGCACCGCTAAACGTAACGTTGCTGGATGCGCTTAAGGTTGTAAACGAACCCGCAGCCGCCAATGACTGACCAATGGTGACGCTATTGATCGTCCCCGATCCCGTTAGGTTTCCGCCAAGCGTAAGCGTTTTGCCGCTGCCCACGTTCATGGAAACGCTTGTGCCGTTCGATGCAAAGATTGCATCAATCGTGTCAAGGTCCGTGTTGAGTTTGTTACCCCAAGTGTCAGTGCTTGCGCCAACTTCGGGTTTGGTCAATCCTAGATTTGTGGTCGTGGTATCAGCCATTATGCTGCCTCTTTATAGAATGGACTTACAGGTGTCCAAGTTTCACTTGATGGAGACTGTGCGCCCCAAGATTCATCGCCAACCACTTGCGGCGTCCATGTTGCGCTGCTTGCGGTTTGATCGCTCCAGGACTCAGCGCCAACAATTTGCTCATCCCATGTTTCAGGGTTAACAGGCACCGGAATCCATGGCACATAAGGCGAGCAAGTAGATTGCGCTTCAATGTCAGTGGCGCCTGATGCTGTGTAGCACCCAAACGGCTCAACATTTGACGCGGCAGCAATAAGCGTAATCCCGCCACGATAAGCACGCCCCAAGACGCTAACCGTTGACGCAGCCGCGACGCTAACAAGGCCAAGGCCAATACGATTGCCAACTGTGGTAACCGTTGACGCTGCACTAATAGAGACTGCTGCAAGACGTATCTTGGTGCCCGTTGTACTGACAACGGATTGCCCATCAACATTGACAATGCCCTCAGATACTTCCGACCCTGAAGCACTAACAGTTGACTGCGCAGCAACACTTGTTGCACCTGACGCTGTAATGTTTGCTGATGGCGATGCAAGCGATTGCGCAGTAAGGCTCGCTGCACCTGACGCTGTAATATGGGCTGACGGCGTAACGTCTGAGTCGCCAGTAATTGATGCTTGACCGCCACGCGTTGCGTATCCAACTGGCGTAACACTTGCTGATGATGCGATTGAAACGCTAGCTGTCCTGACAAGCCTGCCTGATGGCGAAACGCTTGAAAGCGCTGCAATAGACGTTGCAGCAAGCTGAACGAATGTGCCGGACGCCGAAACGGACGAACTTGCCGGAATGCTGACCGAGCCATCAACGTAGTCAACGTCACGGCCATAAGTAGTGATGCCATAGTCGCCAGTGCCGTAACTCTTAATTCTGTTCGGGACAATGCCCCTGGCAACAACACTAGACTGTGCCGTAACGGAAACTTGCCCGCCACGCGTAACGTAAGCAGTCGGGCTAACGTTTGCGCTTGCCGCAATCGAAACTTGACCGCCGCGCCTGGCGTAGCCAACAGCGACAACACTGCTGGCTGCGGTGATGCTAACTGCGCCGGTAATATAGCCTGGTACGCCATAAGCGCTTTTGCCATAATTACCTGACCCATAACCGATCATTAGTCAAGCGACAAGTCAAAGTCGCCAGCATTGAATCGAAACACGTCGTTCGTGCCAATAGCCTTTGACGCAGTAAGCTGACCAACGGCAAGCATGTTGCCTGACGTTGATGCGTCATACAAAGCTGTATGCGTTATTGTTCCCCATGACCCTGTGGCCGTAGGGAACTCAACGTTTGCCGTATTGGTTGCCGTATTGGTGGAAACAGTAAACGCCATAGATTGGCGCAGATAACCGTTACCCGATACTTCGTTGCTTGAACCTGACTCGCCAGGGTCAGCGGTAAAAAGACCGACGTAAATTGTTGTTGGTGCCGTATAGGCTGAACCGCCAAACACATGAGCCAACACTTTATTTTCAAGATAGTCACTGAATGAATTAGCCATACATTACCCCAAAGGTTTTGCCCGGACGCGTGGCGTGGTTCCTGAATAATTGGACCGGGCTTCTGATGCCGCCAACTGTTCCATGCCTTTGGCGTAAAGGCCAGCCCATGTGGCAATTCGCGCATCATCTTGCAGATAAGGCGCGGCTTGCAACAATGAGCCGTACAAGTAAAGGTCAGGATGATTCCCTAGAATCCAATTCGTTGTGTTTGAGTCAGATAGCGCAGGCACTTCCTTGTAATACGTCATCTGAACCGTAAATTCGCCTGATGGCGTTGGAACAAACCTTAACGTTTCGCCAATGATTGTGTAGTAACGAGGCGTCCCTGTAGCCGAAAAGTAACGCGTAAATATGTCATCAGCCTGTTCGTCGCTGAGGAATTCCAACTTGGTTGGCGTCGTTGTCAGAATGATCATGTTCTCCATTTGGAGAAAGTCATTCGGCAATTGCGTGTACTCGGCATCAATGACAGCGTTAGCGCGTACGATCATTTGCCTCGTGCGCAACGTCCTGTTGAATTCGGCTTCCGCCAGTGTAATGAAGTCGGGAATAACAGACGTCAAGTCGGATCGGTTAAGCCAATCACCGATAGACGTCTTGAGTTGTGAAAACGTTGAAAGTGCCATCTAGGCAGCGTCCTTTTTGCGAAGTTCGGTCTTCAGACCGATAGATGCGCGATACGCGTCTTCTTGCGGACGGATTGCCCAGGTGTGCTGATGCTTGTATTCCCAGGTTCCAATGTGTCCAATGTGTTTGGACAGGTCATGATCAATATACAACGGAATCTGATTGTCGCGCAATAACTTGCAAAAGTATATGTCTTCGCCCATGTAACCCTTAGCCGCCACATCCCATGGCGTAGCGAACCACGGCATCTCAATGGCGCGAAACACGTTTGTATCAACCATCATCACGCCAGTGCCCACAGCGTCTACTTGTTCAACGCCCGTGTCATGCTCGCCGGTATAGACAGGCACCTTGCGTTGGGTTTCTGGATCATAGTTCGCCGCCGTTGGCCCCACTGGCATTCGCCTGCGCGGGCAGTTGGCAGCAACAACGAGTAAATCGCGGTCAAGCAATTGCTTGATCGTATCCTGCGGGAAACGCATATCGCTATCGATAAACAACACCACGTCGGCGTTGTTTTCCATGGCGGTCATCACCAATTCTGAACGCTGGCTTACAAGCAACGTCCCCTTGGAAATGTTGACGTTTACTGCGTCGTTCGGATGGTTCGCCACATGGAACGCCACAGCGTTAACAAGGTCAAACGCAAAGTCTGAATGCACTTCGTCCCTTGCCGGGACGCATACACTAATAATTCGTTTCTTATCCATCACACCCTTCCTGGTCGAGTCCTGAAAAATCGGTTATCGGGATCATTGAGCCACTTCTTGAAATCTTTTTCTGTGCGCGTGATGCCCTTGCTCACCAAGTCCATGTAGATATTCATGGGGATGGATGCAACTCGTAGACCAAGACCTTCACCGTCCCATTTGGCGCGTTCGTCGATGGCGGCGAACTCTGCTTTGTTGGTTTCAACAATGGGCGTTGCATCTTGAATCGTTTCAATCACCGCTGTGTCTGTAGCCTCGTCGTAATGCCAAATGCGCGTTAGGCCAAGGAGTGGATCATGCTCGAAAAGTTTTGAGTCCATGTGAAAACGGGAGCGTTTCCGCCCCCGTTCCTTGTTGCTGGTTAGGTCGAAAGGTCAGCCGCCAAACCGTGAGCTTTTTCGTTGTATATGGCGAGGCCATATTCTGCGAGGAGCAAGCGCTTTTCAGCATCGCCCGTTGTTGCAAGCTCAACTTGCTGGAACGGACGAAGGAAATGCACACCGGCGTAGTCAGGTGACAGCACAAACGCGTCACGATCACGCTGGAAACGGTTAGGAACGATGTTGACTTGTCCAAAGTCACCAACATACACATCAGCGGCGCCAATGATCTGCGCTTGCTTACCAGCAGGCACATCACGATAGCGCGTTGCGATACCGTTGAAGCCAGAAACAACTTGCTTGTTCTTGGCACCAACCATCACAATCGAAGGATCGCCGCCCTGCTCCCACACTTTCTGAAGCACATTCTTAAGAATGGTTTCAGTGAATGCGCGAGTTACGCCATCGCTGCGATCATCGTTGGGCAGCGTGGTGTAAGAAGGATCAGCACCGTTCGTACCCTTGTCGGTGTTGGTTTTGATAAACGCGAGCAACGATCCGGTCTTTTGGGCCGTTGTCGAGTCACCAGCGGATGCTGCCTGGTTAGCCAGCATGATGGTTTCCATGTCGCGCTTTAACTCAGCCGCACGCTTTGCCAGCTGATAGGCCAATTCTGACTTACGGCCTGCTTTGTTGACAGCTTCAACCGTACCAGAAATCACCACAGTCTTACGGCTGATCTGCGTGTAGTTGGTCAGTTGAACGGTTGGCGTTACAGCGTCATACGTCGAAATGTCATCACCTTGCAGTTGCGCGTTTGCGGTCGTGTTGTCCGCCAACGTGTCTGTCTGCCACTGGAACAGCGTGTTGCTTGCTGTGCCACGTCCAATGTTGTTCATGAACGGTGTGGTTTCAGGGCTGATGTTGTAAATCTGATTGCTCAAGTCCTCACGGATACCCTTTGCAGAGTAAGTGAGGAAGGTATTTGTTGCGATAGTCATTTGGGTTTCCTTTAGATGAGATGTTCAAACAGTTTGGCAGCGTCACGGACGTTGCCGGTTTTTGCAAGGCGCTGTTTGGCGCGAACTACTTCGCTCGTGGAAACTTTGGCGGACTTAGGGTTGCCCGGTGCAATGACTTTGGCCTGCTGTACGGTTGGCGGCTTGGGCTTGATCGTTGCCTGTTTCGCCGTGATCCGGTCGTACAACATTGCTTTACGAAGTAACTTGACAACGCGGTGATCAGCCACGCCCTTCAAATCATCTTCTTGAAAGCCTTCCTTCAAACCAAATTCAATCAAAGCCGCCTTTTCGGATTTGGCCGTATCGGCGTTCTTCCATTCCGGGATAGCCTCCACAAGAAGTTGCGCTTCTTGCTCAAGCCTGGCTTTCATTGATCGTTGCACTTCGGCCTGCTGCAACTGATTCAAACGCTGGAGTTCGGCTTGTGATGCTGCCAATTTCTCGTTGCGCTGACGTTGCAACTCGGTTTGCCGCACCCATTCGATTGGATCGTCCCTGTATAGACTCTCCATATCAATCGGGTTTTCCTGCTGCTGCTGGATTTGCTGTTGCAAAGCCGTTAGCAATTGAGCGTAAGTTTGCCGCTCTTCACGCACCGCGTTCAGCTCGGCTTCAGCGGCCTTGCGCTGTTCAGCCAATGCTTGCGTTTTGCGTGTGTAGTCAGCCGTTCGCTGGTAGCCGTTGATCAACTCATTGAGTTCAACCTCTTGTTCTTTGCCATCAATCTTGACGGTGAACTTTGGTGGCTCGCTGGATTGCTCTTGCTCTTGAGCGTCTTCGTCTGACTCGCTCGATGCTTCAACGTCTTCGGACCCTTCGCCTTGCTCTTCCGCGTCTGTCTCTACATCGCCAACATCATCGGATTCAGCTTGCGCTTCATCCGTTTGCGCCTTGGCTTCTGTCTGTTCTCCGGGTTCGGCAAACATCGACTCAAAGGCTTTGGCGGCTTCCGCCACCGTCATCCCCGCTGTGCTTTCGCTTTCAACGGTTGCTAAATTCTCACTCATTTATTGCGCTCCATCAAGTTTTGGTCAGTTTCCGTTGGCGATCAGCCGCCATGCGGGTCAACGTACCGCTGGTTATCACGCTTCCAAAGTAGGTCTGAAGACGGTCCATGGACTTGAAGTCATGAAAAATCGCCTCTCGATGCTTGGCATCTTCCGAGTGCGTCCACTCTTCAAACAATGATTCTCTAATCCGCTGCCACGCTTCCTGATAAAGCGTGGAGTTGATAATTCGTTCGGCTTCCTGTGCGCGTCGTATTTTTTCGTCGTTTGTCATTGCATGGGCTGCGCCGCTGTAACGGCTTGTTGGGCTTGGTTAATGGCTTGCATTTGCATCCGTTCACGATCCATTGCTACTTTGGCGTCAATCTCTGCCTGTGTTGCCGCCAAGTTAACTTGATACTTTAACTCCATTTCCTGGCGTTTCAGGATGCCATCTTGCGCTATACGATCACGCTCACGGTCATCAGCGCGGATCATCTTCTCGCGCTCAAGGGCAAGCTCGGCGGCTTTCTTTTGAATGTCAGCCTGAATCGATTGAATCTGAACTTGCGCCAAGGCTTGCGTTGGATCGGGCTGCGGTGGTTGTTGTGGCGGTGAAAAGTCCATAGGCAGTTGATTAAAGAACTGCGACGAGTCTTTGTATCCCGCCATCTCAACTAACTTGGTGAGCGTATTTGCGTACTGGCCCATGGTAACTAAGGGATTGTTTGGCCCAAGCGTTTGGAGCAACTGTTCTTGCTTGCCGGCAATGGCTTGCAAGAATTGAATCTTTTCATCAATGCCGCCTGTACCCAAACCAACGTTCACACTTACATCCATCGAGGCATCCCAACCGCGTGGGTCGATCTGCACCCACTGATTGCGCAAACGAATGACGCGTGGCTTGTCTTGATGCTGCGTAATCAAACGCAACAAACCTTTGAACAAACGCTTCATGCCGATTTCAGAGAACACGCGAGCGATCAATTCAATGTGTTGCTGCGCGGCTTGCACCGTGGCTTGTACCGCCAACTTGGTTGTTGATTGCAGTGCGTCGGCGTTTAGACCCATGGAGGCTTTGGACATGCCAGTGCGTGCTTCTTTCACCTGGTCCATATACTCCATCATCGGGAATGCCTGACCGCCAACAAATGGTGTGGTGAACGGCTGCACCATGCCAGGCGCACGCATTCTGATGATGGCGCCGTTTTCATTATTCAGTACGTCGTCAAGATTGACTTGACCTTCAACCACGCCTGTACGCGGATGAATCGATTGCGCCAATGAATCAAGCATATTGCGCAAAATCACTGACTTGATGCGTTGAATGTCCATGGTTACATCAGCCGTGGACATACCAAAAAGTGTATGAGGCTCAGGATCAGGACAGAAATAAGCAAAAGGCACATCATCAGCCGGATCGTTGGCAACGATCTTATAAGACGGTCCCATGGTGCAAATCTTACGGAGTTCCGCCACACCATCACCGTCTTGATCAAGCCTGATATAAGATTCTGTATAAAGCACACGGCGTTGCGCAGGATTGTTGGCAGACTCACCAAACATCATTTGTGCGGGATTACGCGCAATGCGCTCAATGTTTGTGTCAAGTTCGTCTTCGCCTGTGTTGGACTCAACCAACTCTTGGTCATAGCCCATGGCAACAAGTTCAGACACGGTGGCAAGTTTCCTATGCGCCACAATGTCTGCGTCTTCGAGCGTTCGCGCTCTACGGTCAACGATAAACTCTTCAGGTGCCAGGCTTTCGACGCGGAAACGCTTGGTGATGACTTTGCGGCTCACCGTTACGTCGTGAATCATCACGGTTGGCGTCAGTTGCTGGCCGCTTAATGGATCAATCACGGGCGGCGGTGCCGAAGGGTCTTCGGAGGACATTAAGTCCACCATCTCAACGCCTTCCTGACCAAGAATCAACGACAGTTGCGCGTCATCAAGACCCGTGTAGTTTTCATTCTTGATTTCAATGTGCTCATCAACCCACCACTTGCAAACACCTGTCTTGCGCACCAAGGCGTCCTTGAAGATGGAGTGAAACAGCACAAAGCCATTGTTGTCTTCGTTCAAGATATAGCGCACATAGTCCGTGGCCTGCTCTGCCATCGGCGCATCTTCCATGCTACGCGGCACATACTGAACAACGTTCTCGGATGAGAAGAAAATGCGCATGAGGCTCGGCAAAATGGCCTGCACTGTGTCGCGCACATCCATTGATACAACCTGGCTGCGCCCCTCTTCTTCATCGCCAAATGGATCGCCAAAATAGTATTCCGTGGCGCGGGCGCGAAGATTGCCAATCTCTAAATCAATGAAATTGGTAGCGTCAACAAGTTCAGCCGCAACAATGGCTTGAACTTCAGTCTCGTCCATAGGTTCGCCGGACTTGATGCCGGTAGCAAGGTTCATTTCAACGTCCATAGTTCACCATTTGACTTTGTTGGCCCAATAAGCCGCACTCATTTTGCCCTTGGCAATATTCGCAGCATGTCTTGCTTTGAATGCCTCGTTGCGTTTGGTGCCTTCCGGTGAACCTTGAACGCCTTGTTGCCCAAAACGAATCAGTTTGACCTCATCACCTGATTTCGCCAATACAGCGTGGCTTTTCTTAGGATGATTCGGCGTTTTCTTAGGCTTGTTATAACCAGAAAACGTTTCTGACCCGCGCTTAATCATCAATCTTCCTCACGCATAAAGTTAACGCGTTGAAACTCAACGGCTTCGCGCTGGCGGCGTGAGTTC
>Ga0209358_10000419_pt1 | contig 37477 bp, 39 predicted proteins | sample LauGreFa1BDMLBSN_2_FD_187574 | JGI IMG/M metagenome (GOLD analysis project Ga0209358, IMG submission 187574) | Freshwater lake microbial communities from Lake Michigan, USA - Fa13.BD.MLB.SN (SPAdes) (version 2) | ecosystem: Environmental > Aquatic > Freshwater > Lake | place: Lake Michigan, USA... | reverse complement strand
AACCATTCGCGTTCCCATCTGCACACCTTCAGCACCAAGTGCAAAGGCTGCAGCCATCGATACTCCATCGCAAATACCGCCTGCAGCAATAATCGGCAATGACACCTTTGATGCGATCAACGGCAACAACACCATCGTTGAGACGTCTTGCGGGTTCTTAAAGCCGCCTCCTTCTCCGCCTTCGACGACGAGGCCATCAACACCTGCATCCACCGCCTTGAGCGCTGCCGAAAGAGTGGGCACCACATGGAACACAGTGAGTCCCGCTGCTTTGAGTTGACCGGTGTATTGCTGCGGATTTCCAGCCGAAGTCGTGACGAATTTGACGCCCTGCTCAACAACAAAGTCAACGATTGATGGATCGCGTACGAAGAGTTGGGCGATATTCACACCGAACGGCTTGTCGGTTAATTCGCGCATGCGCAAAATTTCTTGGCGAACATTGTCGAGTTCACCGGACGACGTTTCAATAATTCCGAGTGCTCCCGAATTGCTCACTGCCGAAGCCAGTTGCGAGCGAGCAATCCAACCCATCGGGGCTTGAACAATCGGGTAGTCAATACCGAGCATCTCGGTGATGCGATTCTTGATTGGCAGCGGAGCAACGAGCGATTGGTTCATGCTTTGACGGTAGTAGGTCGCTGGACCGAGATCGCAATGATCGGAAGTCCGACCAGAACCAAAAGCATTCCGAACCACGCTGGCCCTGACACTTTTTCGTGGAGCACAAAATAAGCAAGGGCAGTGGCGACGACTGGTTCGAGAAGGGTGAGCATGACCACTGTGGTCGGAACCAGATTTTTAAGTCCCTTACCAAAAGCGATGTAGGCGAGACTCAACGTCACAATCCCCAAATAAACGATGATGACGACCCCGCGTTGGGTGGTGATCCAAGAAACGGGCCGGAACAAAAGAAATGGACTGGTCAACATTCCAGCGCCCAAAAAGAGCACTCCCATGACTGCTGTTGAATCAAGCTTTTGATCAATCAAAACCGAAGCGCACTCGGTATAGACGGCGTACGACAAGCCAGCGATCAACGCCGAAAGTACTCCGACAAACTCAACATCTGACCCAGCTTCTTGTGCGGACGACAAGAACGCCAGCCCGACCGACAGGATCACAGCAGCCAGGTACCAGAGGCGGTGCGGCGGCGGTCGATGCCGCACTGCACCAATGAGTCGGGCAAATAGGGGACTACTTCCAATCGTGATCACAGTTGCAACAGCGACTCCGGCGTGTCGCGTTGAATAGAAAAAGCACAATTGATATGCGCCTACCCCAATGGCTCCGAGCCCAGCAACCCAGAACTGGCTGAGCACTCGTCGAAAGTGCCGATAGCTGAAGACGGCGAGCCCAGCGCCACCTACCAAAAGCCGGACAACCCCAGCCGACACCGGGTCGACGCCAAGTGGGCCATTAGCTAAAACTGTCCCCGTCGTTCCAAAGAGTGCGGCAGCACCGAGGATCCACAAAATCGGCCTCAGGGGGGATCTTTTTGTGAGTGCGCAAGTTCCATCAGCCATAGGACCTGCACTACGCTAGGGCAAGTTCGTGGCGGAGCGAGTCGGTTCTGGTACAGGGTTTCTGGGGAGAGTTGAATTTCAAGTGAAATCACCGATGCAGTCTTCCCCGATCGTTCGTCTGATCATTCTCGCGACAGCAATCTTTTCAGTACTCGGATTCGCTCTCAGCCCAGCTCAGGCCGAAGACAGTGAGTATGCGCTGCGGATTCAAGTGAAGGATCAAGGACGCACTGCAGACGGCAAAACCGACAATCAGCCCGTGCCTGGTGTCGAAATCACAGTCACAGATTCGGCAGGATTAGTCGTTGATACTGGCGCCACCGACACCGAAGGAGTTCTGATTATCTCAGTACCTGCACGCGCCGATTACACGGTGACTTTGAACGAAGAAACTTTGCCTTCAGGGAAAACACTCGATTCAAAAACTCCAGCGGTCCAAAATGTTCTCACAGATTCATTTGTGACCAAGACCAAGGTCGTTACCTATTTCACTGGTGAGTCACAAAATGTTTCTCAATCTGGCTTCGAACGGATAGCTCAGAGATTTTCCGATGGAATCCGATTAGGGCTGATTTTGGCGATGTGTTCCGTTGGACTCTCGCTCATCTTTGGAACAACTGGCCTCACTAACTTCGCTCACGGCGAAATGGTGACATTCGGTGGAATCATGGCCTTTGTTTTCAACGTGACAGGCTTAACTTTTCTCGGATTCCTGAGTTTTATCCCGGGCATTCACGAAGATGGAACCTTCCATATATTCTGGGCAGCCCCATTGGGCATCGTTCTGGGTGGCGGTTTCGGTTGGGCGCTCAATAAAGGCATCTTTGGTCCATTGCGTCGACGTGGGGTAGGCCTGGTGACCCAAATGGTTTTGACCGTGGGTTTGTCGATCGCGCTACGAAACTTCTTTCTTTCAAGGTTCGAAGGTCGCACGCGTCCTTTCGCTGATTTCTCGTTACAAAAAGCCTGGAACATTGGACCAATCAATATCACCCCGCGAGATTTCATCGTCTCAGTCCTGTGCTTGGTCATCTTGATTGTGACCGCACTTGGCTTGCGATTCACTCGTCTTGGAAAAGCCACCCGTGCAGTGTCGGATAACCCCGACTTGGCTTCGGCAACAGGTATTGATTCCGAGAAGGTCATCCGGCTGGTTTGGATATTGGGTGGTTGTTTAGCCGCTGCTGGCGGAATCTTCAGAGGTCTTGATGAGCAAGTGAGTTTCGACATGGGCGGTCGATTGCTGTTCTTGTTGTTTGCAGGAATCACCCTTGGTGGACTCGGAAGCGCATTCGGCGCGTTGGTCGGTGGATTCGTGATCGGAATCTTGGTTGAAGTGTCGAGTTTGGTTGTACCAACTGAACTCAAGACAGCTCCAGCACTAGTCATTCTTATTTTGGTACTGCTACTGCGACCTCAAGGAATTCTGGGCCGAGCACAGAGGGTTGGATAGGTATGGATTGGAACCTCATCTTCGAAAATAGCCTCAAGGGTTTCATCGGTATTAACGCCGTGTACTTTGCAATTGCGGCCTTGGGATTGAATGTCCAATTTGGCTATACCGGTCTTCTGAATTTCGGTCAGGCCGGATTTATGGCTTGTGGTGCATACGGACTTGGCATGACTGCGCACTATTTCGATATTTCATTTTGGTGGGGCATTCCTATCGGAATTCTTTTCTCGGTCGTCCTCGGTCTTTTAATGGGAATACCGACCTTGCGTCTACGCGCTGACTATCTCGCAATCGTCACCATCGCCACTGCCGAAATCATTCGTTTGGTTGTGCGTTCTGTGAAGTTCAAAACGTATTTTGGTGGTAGCGACGGAATCAACGGATTTTCCGACAGTTTTCGTACGCTAGGTAACGACTTCGGTATTGAAGAGGCTAACGAGTACGGCTTTTGGCCCTTTAAGTTCACCGGTCGTGAGTTGTGGGTATTAATTGTCGGATGGCTACTTGTCGCAGTATTCGGGTTTGTCGTTTACAAGTTGATGAAGTCACCCTGGGGTCGTGTCTTGAAGGCAATTCGAGAAGATGAAGATGCAGTGAAATCGCTCGGCAAGAACGTGTATTCGTACAAGATGCAATCACTCATTCTTGGTGGTGTGATCGGAACAGTATCCGGAATGATTTTTGCGCTTGACCGAGGAAGCGTTCAGCCAGACAACTACAGCCGAGACCTCACGTTCTATATTTTGACGGCTTTAGTTCTCGGCGGTGTCGCCAAGGTCTCGGGTTCAATTTTTGGTTCCATGATGTTTTGGGGACTCTTCACCTTCATGGACAACTTCTTGCGCCAGGTTGCGAAAGATCCCGTCAGTATTGGCAACTTCACCATTATGAAATCAACTCAAGTCGGGCAGCTGAACTTTATTTTGATTGGTATTACCCTGATTCTTTTGATGGTGTTTAGACCACAAGGTGTTTTCGGTAATCGCAAGGAGATGGCCTTCGATGGACACTGAGCGCACATATGGTGAAATCGCTTCGCAAGCACGCGAAGCTCTTCAAAGTGTTGACCGAGTTCCAGGCGCCCGCAAGCCAGATCCGATTTTGACTGCCGACAAAATTCGTCGCGAGTTTGGTGGAATCGTCGCAGTCGATGTCGATCACTTTGAAGTGCAAAAGGGTTCAATCACTGCCTTGATCGGCCCGAATGGTGCGGGCAAAACAACTTTCTTCAATTTGCTGACTGGTTTTGATCAGCCGAATTCTGGTCAGTGGAATTTCAATGGCAAGGCGATGAACGGAGTTGCATCTCATCGGACAGCTGCTCTTGGCATGGTCCGAACTTTTCAGCTCACCAAGAGTTTGACAAAATTATCGGTCATGGAAAACATGCGCCTCGGAGCCACCGATCAAAAAGGTGAAAAGTGGTGGAACGGATTGTTCGCTGCCGTGTGGAAGGGGCAAGAAGCAGAAATCACGCGTCGCGCTGACGAACTTCTGACTCGTTTCAAGATGGACCACATGCGCGACGAATACGCCGGTTCATTGTCGGGTGGCCAACGAAAACTGCTCGAAATGGCGCGTGCACTGATGACCAATCCAACCCTTGTCATGCTTGACGAACCAATGGCCGGAGTTAACCCAGCTTTAAAGCAATCGTTGAACCAACACATTCGCGGTTTGCGTGATGATGGAATGACCGTCCTCTTTGTCGAGCACGACATGGATATGGTGCACGATGTTTCCGACTGGGTGATTGTTATGGCTGAAGGACGAATCATCGCTGAAGGAACTCCCGACGACATTTCTTCAAACCCTGCGGTGATTGATGCTTACTTAGGAACCCGTCAAGGTCAGTCGCTATTGGAAGGTGAATGATGGAAAACTCTATTGTCCTTCACGCGCAGGATTTGGTCGCTGGGTACGTCCCTGAAGTCAATATTTTGAATGGTTGCGATCTTGAAGTTCGCGCCGGCGAATTCGTCGGCATTATCGGACCCAACGGCGCCGGTAAATCAACTCTTCTTAAAGCGATCTTGGGCTTATGTAAGGTTCGGTCGGGTTCTATCTCATTGAACGGCGTCGATATCACAGGGCGCAAGGCTCATGAGTTGGTGCCTTTAGGAGTCGGATACGTTCCACAGACCAAGAACGTGTTTCCGAGCCTCACTGTTAAAGAGAACCTTGAAATGGGATGCTTCTTGAAGCCATCGGTCTTCAAGGAACGTTTCGCGTATGTCGCCGCCATGTTTCCCAAGTTGGCCGATCGAGCCGCCCAACGAGCCGGAGCGTTGTCTGGTGGCGAACGGCAAATGGTCGCCATGGGGCGAGCGCTGATGCTTGAGCCTAAGGTTTTGCTTCTCGACGAACCATCGGCAGGTCTTTCGCCAGCCTTACAGGACGAAGTTTTCGTTCAATGCCGCACCATCAATGCTGCAGGCGTCGCGATTTTGATGGTTGAACAAAACGCCCGTCGTTGTCTACAGGTTGTGAATAGGGGATACGTGCTCGACCAAGGTCGCAACGCTTACACCGGTACCGGCCGCGAACTACTCGGTGACCCTAATGTTATTGAGCTGTATCTCGGTACGTTGGCAAAAGCAACGGGTGGCTGACCGTATTCAATAGCCACTGGTGGCTGAACAAAAGTTAAGTAACAAAAAGGCCCCCGGTTTCCCGGGGGCCTTTTCTGTTCCGAAGAACTCATTACTGATCGAATTGATCACTTACCAGAGTCGAAGTTTTCTCCGAGTGCGTTACCCATGTTGCCATCGGTTCCGTACCACTTCTTGACCTTCGGGCCGATTCCGCTTTCAACGGCGGTACGCAAGATGCGACTACCTTCGTCGAACGAAACCAACACGACGGCGTCAGGGTCGGCAGCGACGATTTCGCCAACTTCAGCGTCAAATGATGCTGCGGTCGGGTCGTATGCCTTAACACCCTTAACTTCTACACCAGCAGCCTCAAGAACATCCTTCACAACAGCGGCGATGCCGTTGCCGTAAGCGTCATCAAGATTCATGATGTAAACCGAAGCGGCTCCGTCTTCAATGATCTGGTTAGCCACAACAGCACCCTGCAATCCGTCTGCCGGAGCGTTACGGAAGTACAAGTTGTCGTCAGCGTAATCGCTGAGTGCGGGGCTGGTGTTTGCTGGGCTGAACATGGTGATACCAGCGGCAGTGATCTTGTCGATCACGGTCAAGGTCACACCAGATGAAGCAGCACCAACGATGGCGTCGACGCCTTCGCTGATCAAACGGTCAGAAGTCGTTGAAGCAATATCAGTTGATGTGTCACCCGAGTCACCCTGGGTGTACAGAACTTCTTTGCCCAACACGCCACCGGCAGTGTTGATTTCGTTGATTGCGTAGACGAGACCGGCGTACTCAGGAGCACCAAGGAACGCCAAGCTTCCGGTTTCGGGAAGAAGCGCACCAATGTGCAACTGGCCGTCACCGGCGCGAGTTGATGTCGTGGTACCCAATTCGACGATTGCTGATTCGGGAGCCGAAGCAGCAATCAAGTTCTCATTGGATGCTTCGGTGATGCGGTTGTCAGCACCGAATTCAAGCATGGCGTAGCTACCTTCGAGGGGCTCACCGTTGCCATTGAATTCGTGAGGACCTGACAAACCGTCATAGTCGGGGTCGCCACCGTCAGCGATGATCGCCATGCAATCAGCAAAAGTCGTGCACTTGGTGCCTTCCTTGGTGATGCCGACAATTTCGTTGGCGTGTGCAGCACCGTCGGTGCCAGCCTTTTCAACTGCCAATGCAATAACAATGGCGGCGTCATAAGCCTCAGCGGCGTAGTTAAAGTCGGTCAATGCTTCGTTACCGAGTGATACCCAGTAATCCGAAACTTGAGCGAGCCATTCGTCGCTGATCTCGGCACCCTTAGGTGTCGTACCCTTCATTCCTTCAAGCTCGCCACCTGCTGCCGGAGCATCAGTTGATGGAGCTTCACTTGTCACTGGAGCCTCGGTGGTGACTGCTACTTCGTCGTCGCCGCCGCAGGCTGAAGCGCCCACGATTGCAAGACCGACGAGAAGAGCACCAACGCGACGTGCGCGGGACTTCTGCATATTTTCTCCCCCTATGGAGATATGGGGCGGGTGCCCCTTTGGTTTGGAAGATTTTAGGTTACCCGAGAGTTACATAAGCGAAAACCACAACGGTTTGACTATGTTTGGCAAATGAGCGAAGTTTTGTACGAAGTTGACGGCTTTATCGCCACGATTACCCTGAACGCACCCGAGCGCATGAACACCATTTCTGGCACCATGTTGAACGAACTATCGGATCAACTTTTACGCGGTGACCGGGACCGAAAGGTCCGCTGCATTGTCATCACTGGGGCAGGAAAGGCCTTCTGTGCAGGGCTTGACTTGGCTTCTCAGATGGGTAAAAAGGAAAGCCTCGGGGTCCTCGACGCTGGTAGCGACATGGGCGCAGAGTTTGATCTCCGCACCGCTCCGCCAGTCGTCTTGCACAATTTGGACACTCCCACTATCTGCTCAATCAACGGTGGGGCCGCGGGCTATGGCCTCGACCTGGCCTTCGGCTGCGATATTCGAATCGCCGCAACGACGGCCAAATTGGCTCCAGGCTTCGCAAAAAGGGGAATTCTTCCCGAAAGTGGCGGAACTTGGTTGCTGCCACGCATGGTCGGTTACGCCAAGGCGGCCGAAATCTGTTTCACCGGACGCACCTTAAGTGCTGCTGAAGGGCTTGAACTTGGCCTCGTCAATCACGTGGTGCCACCCGAAGAATTACACGCCAAGACATATGGCCTCGCCGAAGAAATCGCGTCCAATGCACCGCTTGCAGTTCGGGCGATCAAGCGCATGATGCGCGCTGCTGAGACTGAAACTTTCGAACAGAATATTCATCACGTTTTCTTGCAGCTTCTCCCGCTATTCAAAACGCAAGATTTCAAGGAGGGAGTCGCTTCTTTCATGGAGAAGCGTCCCGCAAACTTCACAGGTCGCTGAGTGGACGCATCATCGCCGATTTCAGCGATTGAAGCGCTTTCAACAACGAGAGCTATTCGTCGCTACACGAATGATCCGATACCTGCTGAAACTCTGAATCAGATTCTTTGGTGCGCTTCGCGTGCTCCTAGCGGATCAAACCGTCAGCCCTTTCGATTCCTCGCAGTCACTGATGGCCAAGTTGCTGACAAAGTCAAAAGCCTCCTTGGAGATTCATTTCGCAAAGGCTGGGCCGCCAAGTTGAAATACGACGGCTACCAAACGGGCAGTGGACAAGATCCGAACTCTCCAAAATCGCGTCAAGCCGCGACAATGCAACATTACGTCGACCATATTGAACAAGTTCCCGTGATCGTTTTTGCTTGCCTCGTGCGTTACCGCGATGCTTCACCCACCGAAGGTGCTTCGATTTATCCCGCTTGCCAAAACTTGTTGATTGCTGCGCGATCTTTAGGCTTTGGCGGCGCTCTCACGATGTGGCACCAAGGAGTTGAAGCTGAACTTCGCGAACTGCTTGCCATTCCCGACAATGTGGCAATTTCAGCGTGCATTACACTTGGCAAACCACAAGGTTCACATGGACCCGTACGTCGTCGCCCAATCGCAGAACTGGTATTTGAAAATCAATGGGGCGCTAGCCCATCTTGGGCCGTCGATCCTGATGGAACTCGTTTCACTTCGGCCGGTCCAAAGTAGTGGACAATGGTTGACGATTCGTATTACCAATTATTGGGAGTCAACCGTTCATCATCGTTAGAAGAAATCGTTTCGGCTCGCCGATTGCTTGCACGTGAGTTTCACCCCGACCGTGGTGGTGACCCCCAATACATGGCACTCATCAATCTCGCTTTTGACGCAATTGTTGCTGGTCATTTCAATCAAGATCCAAGTCCGGCAACGAGAGTTCATGAGCAGGTAGTAACGCCTGACGTCGTCACAAAGTTCTCAGTCGATCGACCTTCGTTCACTATGAACGCTCTTCCCGCGGTGGCCTATGAGGTTTTGCTTCTCGCCGCCCGTGTTCTTGGTGACGTGAGTTCGGATGAGCCGCCATATCTTCTTGAAGTGCAACTTGAAGACCCGCCCATGACTTGGTGTCGATTAGAAATCGTGCCCGATGCCGGATCATCAACTGTGAGTCTCATACTTGATCGAGCGACAAGCGCGCAAGAGATACGCGACCTGTGGGTGAGAACTATCAATGAGATTGGTTTTTCGAACCGTGAGCTGCTTTAGTCAGCCGATCACGGATGGCGAGTCCAATCCCGAGCGGACTCGGCTGAACCACAGCAAGGAATTGAACTCCGTCTACATCGCATTGTCTCAGTTGCGCATACATCGTTGATGCGAATGTCACGGGTTCAGTCGACGCATCAAGAACTCGGGCCGAATTCGACTTCCGATTTACAAGCAGTTGATTCGCTTCGGCGATGGTGTCAACGAGTATGACTTGACAGTTTGGCGCGTAGTGCGCGGGCAGCATTCCTGGTGCTCGACTAACGCCAATGTCTTCAAGTCCAATAGCGATAACCGTTTGAATATCTTCAGTAGAAATTCCTCCGGGTCGCAGCACGACTGGAGTCGGTATTGAACAATCGACAATCGTTGATTCGATTCCAACAACGCAAGGACCACCATCCAAGATGTAATCAACGCTTGTGCCGAGGTCGTCCCATACATGCTGAGCGGTGGTCGGGCTGACTCTGCCAAATTTGTTCGCCGAGGGGGCGGCAAGCCCAATGTTCATTCGATTGAGTAATTCGAGCGCCATGACGTGTCCAGGAACTCGTAGCGCAACCGTTGAGTGACCTCCGGTCACCACATCAGCGACGTCACGAGTCTTTTTCACTACGACTGTCAGCGGGCCGGGCCAATAGGTACTACCTAACGTCTCAGCAACGACAGTCCATTCAGAACTGCATGTCCTGGCTAATTCAATTGAGCCGACATGCACAATCAAAGGATGAGTGTTCGGTCGGCCCTTCACCGCGAAGATCTTGTTCACGGCATCGACGTTTGAAGAATCTGCGGCTAAACCATAGACAGTTTCGGTTGGGAAGCCAACCAAGCCTCCATTGCGTATTACTTCAATGGCACGATCAATATCGGAGCCAATGGACAGATTGTTCAAGACGGTAACGCTTCCAAGAAACCTAAAGCGGCGTCAAAGAAATCAAAATTCTCAGTCGTTGCAAAATGATCGCATTTCTTCAAAACGACTAAACGCGCGTCGGGCAACAATTCAACTAATCCATCCCCGGGACCAGCAAAATCTTGATCGCCGATAGCAACCAATACTGGACATGTGACCCGAGACAGCTGCTCGGGGGTGTACGGCGCTCGATCACGTTTCATGATTGCGGTCAGAGCCACTCGGTCGTTTCCGGGCTGGTCGGCATATTGGACAAAGAGTCGAGCGAGATTGTTGTCAGGGAATTCCTTGCCTTCAAGGGCTTGCACCAATACGTCATGCGAACCTGATTCATCGCGCTCAATGACGTTGCGTCCAATTCCTGCCAGCACCAAGCTGCGAACTCGGTCTGGATGGTTGATGGCAAGTTGCAAAAGGGTGATTGCTCCAAGGGAAAAACCGACGAGGTCACAAGGTTCATCGGGCATCTGCTCAAGGACTCGCTGAGTGAGATCGCCGTACGCCTCGGGTTCATGAGGCTTAGGAGCCAATCCGTGCCCGAGGAGGTCGACACCGATAACGGTACGTCCAGCGTCTTCGAGCAGGTCAGCAAATCCGCTTGATCTCCAGGTGGATGCAAACGAGCCACCCCAACCGTGGACCAGAACAACTGGTTGACGTGCCGATCCTGCGTTTGCTGCAATATGCCCCATGTAGGTCAAGATACCGCCTAGCCTTATTCCGCCCTTAGGCATGAACGAAGAGAGTTGGCTTCTGCCCATGAAATTTCTCAATGAAACCCCACCTCCGTACGACTTGACGTACAACGATGTCTTCTTGGTGCCAAGCATGTCCAACGTCGGTTCGCGACTCGACGTTGATTTGTCAACCCCCGACAACATCGGCACCACCATCCCACTCGTTGTCGCCAATATGACAGCAGTAGCTGGTCGCCGAATGGCCGAGACAGTGTCGCGTCGTGGTGGCATGGTTGTTTTGCCTCAAGACATTCCACTCGATGTCATTGAGTCGGTAGTTAAGTACGTCAAATCAAGACATCCCATTTATGAAACACCAATCACCCTTACTCCTACCGACACTGTCGGCGAAGCCCTCAGCCTGATTCACAAGCGTGCTCACGGTGTGGTGATTGTGACTGACAATGAACAACGCCCCCTTGGCATCTTCACCGAGGCCGACTCTGGCGGCTACGACCGTTTCACTCAATTGCACAACGTGATGTCTACTGAATTGTTGTGCATTCAAGAGGGAACAGATTTAGAAGAGATTTTTCATGCTCTGTCCAACCAACGTTTGACAGCAGCTCCAGTCACAAACAAAGAAGGTCGATTAATTGGTTGCGTGACTCGTCGTGGAGCCCTACGTTCAACTTTGTACGCGCCAGCATTAAACAAGAATAAAGAGTTTCTGACCGCAGTCGCAATTGGTGTCAATGGTGAACCCGCCGTTAAAGCCAAGCAACTGCATGCGATGGGCGTTGATGTTTTGGTGGTTGACACCGCCCACGGTCATCAGACCCGCATGATTACCGCAGTTGAGCAAGCCCGCAAAGCAGCTCCCCAAGCAATCATTGTCGCTGGCAATGTTGTGACTGCCGGTGGTACCCGCGATCTCATCAACGCCGGCGCAAACATCGTGAAGGTCGGTGTTGGCCCGGGTGCAATGTGCACTACTCGGATGATGACTGGCGTAGGCCGTCCACAATTCTCGGCAGTTCTCGAATGTTCAGACGAGGCTCGTCGACTAGGCGGTTCAGTGTGGGCCGACGGGGGAGTTCGTCACCCTCGCGATGTAGCGTTGGCCTTGGCTGCTGGCGCCGGCAACGTGATGTTCGGATCGTGGCTCGCAGGGACTTACGAGTCGGCTGCTGACACCATGCGCGACCCCGAAGGCCGACTGTATAAAGAAAACTTTGGTATGGCTTCTAACCGTGCAGTGAGAAATCGAACACGGCGAGAAGGTCTCTTTGATCGTGCTCGTAAAGAGTTATTTGAAGAAGGCATTTCAACGTCACGTATGTATCTCGATCCCGAGCGTCCAGGAGTCGAAGACATCATCGATCAGATTGTCGCTGGAGTTCGCAGTTCATTTACCTATGCAGGCGCGGCCACAGTTAGCGAGTTCCGAGAACGAGCAGTCGTCGGTATTCAAGGATCCGCTGGGTACGACGAAGGTCGTCCGGTCGGAACTAGTTGGTAGTTGTATGAAGAGCAAGAATGTTGTCGTCGCAATTGATGGCCCGGCCGGTGCTGGAAAATCAACAGTTGCGCGAGCACTGGCTGATGCTCTTCAATTGAAGTACCTCGACACTGGCGCCATGTTTCGAGCTGTCACTAGTCTGGTGCTCAGAGATGGCATTAATCTAAACGACGCAGTTGCAGTTGGTTTCATTGCCACAAACATGGATCTCGACATGGGGAATGAGCAAGTCATCGCTAATGGCATAGATGTGACGACGGATATTCGATCAACATCAGTGACGAGTGCCGTAAGCACCATTGCAGCCAATTCACGCGTTCGCTCAAATATGCGCGATCGTCAGCGTGCGTGGAGTGATGCGAATTGTGGTGGAGTCATCGAGGGACGCGATATCGGAAGTGTTGTTTTTCCAGATGCAGTCCTGAAGGTGTATCTGACCGCTTCACCTCGTGTGCGGGCCGAACGTCGCGTCGCCGAGGTCGGTGGCGACATTGATGAAATCGAACGCTCCATTGCCGAAAGAGATTTGAAGGATTCAACTCGAACAGATAGTCCGCTACAAGAATCAGCCGACTCTGTTGTCGTTGACACCAGCAACCGTTCAATTGAAGACATCGTCGGCTCAATTGTACAGTTAGTAGAGGAGCGATTGAAGTGAGTGCCGTCGAATCAAAATTGGCAGGAAGTGATTTAGGAAGTCGCTCCTTCTATCAATTGATTCGATTTCTCGTGGTGTCGATTTGTCGCACCTATTGCCGAATGACTGTGAGTGGCCAAGAAAATATCCCGCGAACTGGACCGTTTGTTTTGGCGCCAGTTCACCGCAGTTATATCGATACCCCTATCGCATCTGGATGCACGCGACGTCGCATGCGCTTTATGGGAAAGGATTCAATGTGGAAGCGCCAACCCCTGAATTGGATGTTGTCGGCATTGGGAGCGTTCCCAGTTACCCGAGGAAGTGCAGATCGCGAAGCGATTATGCGGGCCATTCAAGTTCTTAAATCTGGTGAGCCACTCGTTCTGTTTCCTGAGGGCGAACGTAAGTCAGGCCCAGTCGTACAACCACTCATGGATGGAGCAGCCTATGTTGCTTGCAAAGCCGGAGTGTCAATCATTCCAGTGGGTATTGGCGGTAGCGAACGAGTTATGGGTAAGGGTGCAAAATTTATCTACCCAAGGAAACTCGTCGTCATCATCGGAAAGCCCATTTCTGTTCCGGCATCAGTTGACGGTCGAATGCCCCGCAGCGCTGTCAAAGAAGTGACGACCCAATTACATGAGCAACTACAAATGTTGTTTGATGAGGCGCAAACCAAAGCTGGTTACGCCGCAAAATAACGGACGATCACTTGTGCCAACAACGCTGGGTCGTTGGCGCCACACAGTTCACGGGCTGAATGCATCGAGAGTTGCGCAACACCGACATCGACTGTCGGAATTCCGAGTTGCGTCGAGGTAATCGGCCCAATCGTTGAACCACATGGCATGGTGTTTTTACTGACGAACACCTGATGGGGTACGCCGGCAAGATCGCAAGTCCGCAAGAAGACCGCAGCCGATTCGGGACTAGTCGCATAACGCTGATTCGCGTTGACCTTCAGCACCGGTCCTAAATTTGGCATAGGACGATGGGCTGGTTCATGGCGATCTGGATAGTTGGGGTGGACCGCATGTGCATTGTCGGCCGAGATGCAATGTGAACGTGACAGAGCCTCATGAAATTCGGTTCTCGTGCCTGCATGTAACGCCTCGAGCAACCAGGCTAATCGGGGCCCAGAAGCCCCATGCGTGCTTTCCGATCCAACCTCCTCGTGATCAAACAGTGCAATGACTGAGGCTGTATCACCTGAAAGCTCGCTTGAGCTTGCGGCGATCAGTCCTTCTGTCGCCGCCCAACATGACACTTGATTGTCCAGTCGACCGCTCGCCAACAGCGATAGGTCTTGTCCAAGTAACGAGGCTGGAGTCAGGTCGTAGAAAGCAATATCCCAAAAGGCGATATCGCTTGATGAGACTGACATCTGTTCGGCAAGGAATTCCACAAACTCTCCAGATCGATATTGACCTAGACCCCAAATCGGAGCCAAGTGCACTTGCTTATCAAGAACAAGTCCCCGGTCGTTTACTTCACGATCAAGATGAATCGCCAATTGTGGAATGCGGGCAATCGCTTGATCGACGCGAACATTCTTGACAGTGCCATCAGTTAATACAACCCGTCCCGCCAATCCAAGATCGCGGTCAAGCCACGAGTTGTTCAATATTCCGCCGTACACCTCGACACCAAGTTGCTTCCAGCCAAATGAACCTGCATCAGGGAGTGGTTTCACCTTGAGGCACGGAGAATCTGTGTGCGCTCCAACGATTCGGAATTGACGAGTTGACTGTTGTGGGAGAGTCCATGCCAACAAGAGCCCTGCTTCGGCAATAAATCCCCGAGCTGGCACATCTTCGTTAAGACGTCCAAAAGATGTTTCCACGAAACTAGCGGTACGAAGACGGGCTGCCGAATACTCAACCGAGTGTGCCGGCGATACCGAAGCATTGAGGTGACGAATCAGGCCGTCAACTGACAAATCAGAAAATGAACTCATTGATTGCGTCTCCGTCCTTGTCGTTCAATCATTATTTCTGAAATAGTCCGATCGGCAATCCCGATCCACGTAAATGTGATGTTTCGTTGAGTGTCACGATGCTTCGCTCGCCGCTACCTGCTGCGGCAATTCGATGAATTGACGTGTAATTCGGATAGAAAAATCCCCGTTGATTCGCCAAACCCAAAACGTGGCAAATGTAGGCGTTGATCACTCCGCCGTGACACACAATCGCAACTCTCTGCGAAGCATGGTTGGCGATGATTCCCTCAATCGAACTCACAGTTCGCTTGATGAATTCTTCTTCGGTTTCATCCGCTGAAGTCCATTCACCACGAAGCATTTCCTGCCACCGCGGGTCATTCTTGGCCTTGAGTTCTTCAACGGGCACATAGTGGTTACTGTTTTTGTCGTATTCAGCGACGCCGTCAACCGTTGTGATGGCCAGTCCTTGTATAGACGCCAATGGTTGAGCAGTTTGCTGAGCTCTTTGCATGGGACTGGCATAAATCGCATGGAGTTTTTCCGAGGCCAAATACTGGGCCATCAACTCAGCCTGCTTGAGACCGTCATTGGCCAACTCAGGGTCGGCGATTCCACTTTCTAGTTCGCGTCGAATGGGAATTGCGTGTCGAATCAGTAGTACTTCCATCACTCATCAGGATACGCGTGCCAAGATGGACTTATATGGGTCGGAGTCAGGTTATTGAGAGCGTGCGACTTCATGACCGACGCGACGATCTCTACATTTCCCAAAATATGGAGAGTCCGCTCATTGTTTTGATTCACGGGAGCATGGATCGTCAAGCAGCATTTTCTCGTATGGCTCGTTCCTTAAGTCAGTCGTACCAAGTGCTCACATTTGATCGTCGCGGCTATGGGAAATCAGTGCAACAACGCGGAACCTTTTCGGTTGATGAACAAGTCAGTGATCTCAAGGAAATCATCGAGCACTTCGCCGCGTCTCAACAAGTTGTCTTGGTCGGGCACAGTTTTGGGGGAGTCGTCGCTTTGTCGTATGCCCAACGATTCCCCGATGTAATCGCTGGCCTGGTCATTTACGAAAGCCCAATGAGTTGGGAAACGTGGTGGCCCAAAGACTCGGGAGGAAGCGCAGCGGTTGCTGTGGCTGATGATCCCGAATTGGCAGCTGAAATTTTCATGCGACGGTTTATTGGTCATCGTCGCTGGGAATCTTTGCCAGAGACAACAAAAATTCAACGCCGATCTGAAGGCGAGGCCTTGGTGGGTGAACTCGGCGATATCCGACGCGTGAAACCTTGGAACATTGAACTCGTTCGGGGACCACTCATGGCTGGGTACGGTTCTCTTTCAAAACCCCACTTACAAGCGGGTGCCGAACTTCTCGGAAACCTTCCGGATTGTCGATCAGTCAAGATTGAAGGCGCTCATCACAATGCACATTCTGGATCGCCTGATGAATTCGTTGAACTACTCGTTCAACCGCTCATTCAAAGAATTGTTCAGGGCACCTGGTCTTGAAGATCAAGATCAAGAGTAAAACCGAATACCTTGCATTGAATTTTTCCAAGCGATGTTTCGGCGTTCGTCTTCGCGCTATCAACACAATCCGAAATCTCGGATCGCTGACTGTAGACCAATCCACCCAAGGCAAGAGCAACGATCAAAACGATCGAACGCACGACTGCACTCACGGCGAATTTAAAAATGATCAAACCGACGGCAATCGGTACGAGGGCTCCGAACGTTGTGAAGTTCTTTAACTGGGACTCATCAAAAGCCCATAATGCAACTGTGGATATGTTTCCCATTTGTTCAGACTACGCAGACTGCGAGATTGAAATCAGGCATACCTACTTCAACTGCAGTACTCTGACGACATGTCAAGTCCCAACTCTCCTTCACAAAATCCGGTCAGCTTGACTCCACAAGGTCCTCCGACCACAGTGATCCCGCTTGAAGACCCGGCCATCCGTCATGAATTGTCACAAGCACTCGCAGTTGCGCCTGATTCAAGGCGCGAAGCGGTCGCAGTCGTCGTGAGTCACCATCCTCGTTCACTCATCTCCTGGGCAAATATCGGTGATTTGGGACGAGACAACCTTGAACGCTATGCCTACTACCGAATTGGTTACCACCGCGGGCTCGATACCTTGAGACAAAATGGCTGGCGCGGTTCTGGCTATGTCAGATGGAACCAAGAATCAAATCACGGCTTTTTGCGCTGTTTGCTTGGTTTGCAAAAGTTGGCCGAAGCGATTGGCGAAGCCGATGAAGCCGAGCGTTGTCATCTTTTCTTGTTACAGCTCGACCCATCGGGCATTCCCTCTGAATTTCTTGCCTTCCATCAGTAAGACCATCGCGGTAGATCTCACCGATGACTGATATTCGCGGATACGTGCTTGCCGGTGGAAAGAGCAGTCGGATGGGATCCGATAAAGCCCTTCTCGAAATAGAAAGCCAGACGGCAATTGAACGACAGTGCCAGTTGCTCGTTCCGTTTTGCGAGCAAGGGGTCCTGATCGCTGGAGCACGATCAACTGAACTCGCGAACTTTTCTTGGCCAGTCGTTCATGATTCGTCGATTGACCAAGGCCCCCTATTCGGAATCGTCTCCGCTCTTGAACATGCCGATAGCGGTATCGCAGTGATTTTGGCGGTTGATTTACTGGCCATAGGTTCCGCCGACATCTCCGCAGTTTTGCAAGCCTGTTCCCAAGACGTCGACTCTGATTTTGATGTGTTCTTTGCGCAAAGTAGACAAGATCCATCCGTGCATGGCGCACAACCACTTTTCGCGGCATGGCGGGTTGAGTCGTCTTTACCCGTATTACGTCAACAACTCGAACAGGGCCAACGTTCGGTCATGAAAGCTTGGCTGGCGCTCAAACGTCAAGAAGTTCTCATTTCCGATTCACACTTGGTCAACATCAACTCGCCCGGTGATTATGACAACTTCCTCCGAGCAAAAGGCTAGTTTGGGAACATGTCGTCGCAGTTTTCAGAAATCTCCATCACGGAATTCGCGGAATTATTCAACGAGCAAGTCTTTCTCATTGATGTTCGTGAAACCGACGAATATCTCGATGGCCACGTTCCTGGTGCAATCCATATTCCATTGAACGAAGTACCCAATCGTGTCGAAGAGTTTCGTAATCCTCAAGGGGGAGCCACCTACGTCATATGTAAAGCGGGTGGTCGCAGCGCGAGTGCTTGTGACTATTTGGCTCAGAAATCTTTACACGTCATCAATATTGCGGGCGGAACAATGGGATGGATCATGCAGGGGCACGACGTTGTTGAAGGAAGCCAGCCCAAGTGAGTTCTGACCAAGCGATCTATGAATGGATCGCCGATGATCGGGCCCTCGACGAATTACTTGATCGTCTGCAATCACATGATCGCATTGCCCTCGATACCGAATTCCATCGCGAGAAAACTTATTTTCCTCGTCTAGCTCTCATTCAATTGGCCTGGCTGGGTGGAATCGCAATCGTTGATCCGTTGACGTGTGATGCCTCAAAGTTGAGCCGTATTTTCGGAGCAAATCATCTCATTGTGTTGCACGCCGCTCAACAAGATCTTGATGTTATGTCTCACGCTATGGGCACAATTCCGGCCCGAATATTTGATACCCAAATAGCTGCGGGCTTCCTTGGCTACTCAACTCCATCTTTAGCCTCATTAGTCAATTCCGAACTCAAGCTTGTTTTGCCCAAGGGCGACCGTCTCACCGATTGGCTCCGTCGACCTCTGACCGACGGGCAGAAGTCGTACGCCGCCTCAGACGTTGAACATCTCTTAGAGATTCATGATCTCTTGACCTCAAAGCTTGTGGAGCGCAATCGCCTGGCATGGGCGACTGACGCCTGCGAAGAATTGCGCAACCGTAAAGTTGGTCCAGGCAATCCTGCTGACGCTTGGCAAAAGCAGAAAGATGTTCGAGCCCTCAAGCCACGAACCCGCGGGGTTCTGGCAGCGCTCGCCGAATGGCGCGAACGCCGCGCGATGGCCAGCGACATCCCGCCACGTCAAGTACTTCCGGATTTGGCTCTTCAAGGTATCGCTCAACGAGAACCCACCAACCTCAGTGATCTCGCTCAGTCGCGAGGAGTTGACGATCGACATACCCGAGGTCCAATAGGTCAAGAAATCTTGGCGGCTGTCGCTCGTGGCAAAGAAAATCCCGTCGAAATTTCGGCGACCGATGGCGACGAGGTTGATCGCCATTTACGACCAGCCATCACCCTAATTTCGGCCTGGATTAGTGAAGTCGCTCGAATCGAGCACGTTGATACGGCACTTTTGGCAACTCGCAACGACATCGTCGCGTATCTCCGCCGTGATACCGACGCTCGGCTCGCGACCGGCTGGCGTCTCGACCTCATCGGTGAACAACTTGACGACCTGTTGCAAGGTAAGGCGGGCTTGTCATTTGACGGCAAAGGTGGTCTCAAGATGATCTCGGCCGTGCCGAACGTTGAGCCAGTTGGTACAAAATCAGCCTGAATTGGGTGAGAGGCGCCAATTTCGGGGTCATTTGGCTACTCATGGCACACTGAAAATTCACGAAACCCCTTGAAGTTCCCACATATGTAGGTCAATAGGTCCTACACTCTTGAGCGTTCTGTTAGATGACATGTTCGTTTTACAGATCCGATTTTGAGTCGGTGCGTCCTGTTTTCAGGCCAGTGCCACCCATTTTCGTAACCAACGCCTACCCCTCTCACAAGTTCGGAGCCCTGCCGTGAAAAAGGGTCGTCACCGTCGTTTCGAAGAAGCGAGAAAATTGAAGCAAGCAGGCCCCAGCGCCTTTGATCTCGGCCTCGGAGGCGGGGACTCGCAACCGCGTTCTCAAGATGATGAGTACGCAGCCTTAGCCGAAAAGTACGGAGTCGTGTTTGACGATGAAGACGAGATTGAGGCTGAGGACGAGGACGACGACCTGGCTTAAGCCGGTTGTCCACAACTGATATGTATACACAACTACGTAATGTCGCGTTAGTCGCGCACGTTGACCATGGAAAAACAACTCTCGTGGACGCTCTGTTGCGCGCCACCGGAACCTTTGCAGCTCACCAAGCGGTGGTCGATCGTGTCATGGACTCGAATGATCAAGAACGTGAGCGCGGAATCACCATTTTGGCTAAAGCCGCCTCGGTGATCTACAAGGACACCAAGATCAACTTGGTTGATACGCCTGGTCACGCTGACTTTGGCGGAGAAGTCGAACGTGCCCTCACTATGGTCGACGGAATCTTGCTACTTGTTGACGCGGCCGAAGGTCCGCTTCCGCAGACCCGCTACGTTTTGCAAAAGGCTCTTTCTTTGAACTTGCCGGCAATCGTGGTCATCAACAAAGTCGACCGTGGCGATGCTCGTGCTGAAGAAGTGCTCGACGAGGTGTACCAGTTGTTCATCGACCTTGAGGCCGACGACCACCACATTGACTTCTCAGTAGTTTCCGCCGTCGCACGTGAAGGCCGAACTATGGTCGGTCTCGGAATGCCTGCTCCTGATGCCGACTTGTCAGCATTGCTCGACACCATTCTCGAACGTATTCCAGCCCCAGGCGGCGATTCAAGCGCACCGCTGCAAGCTTTGGTCACCAACCTGGACGCATCTGAGTACCTCGGCCGTCTAGCAATTGGTCGCGTGTACCAAGGCGTCATGCGTAAGGGCGAGAACGTCGCGTTGCTCGAAGAAGAATTCGCCGAAGGACAACCGCCGTTGAAGCGACGTCTCTCGCAGTTGATGGCGTACATGGGCGTCAGCCGTGTTGAAGTTGATGAACTTCGAGCTGGCGACCTCTTTGTTGTTGCTGGTTTCCCCGAAGTTGAAATTGGCGACACCATTGCGTCGGCCGAAACACCGGTTGCACTTCCACGACTTACCGTCGACGAACCTGTACTGCGCATGACCTTTGGCGTGAACACATCACCGTTCGCTGGGCGAGATGGCAAGTACCTCACCAGTCGCCACTTGATTGATCGTCTGCGTAAAGAAATTCTCGGAAACGTATCAATCAAGCTGCACGAAACTGACTCAGCCGACGTCATGGAAGTCGCTGGTCGTGGCGAACTGCAGTTGGCTGTTTTGATTGAAGGAATGCGCCGTGAAGGCTTTGAACTTCAAGTGAGCCGCCCCGAAGTCATCACTAAAGAAGTCAACGGCAAGAAGTTTGAACCTCTTGAACGTGGCGTTTGTGACGTACCCGACGAATACGTCGGCGCGGTAACTCAGGCACTGGCACCACGTAAAGGCCGAGTCACCGACCTCCGTTCAGGTGACCCCGGCCGTTCAGTCATTACTTTTGAATGCCCAAGTCGAGGTCTCATTGGTTTCCGTTCACTCTTGATGACAACAACTCGCGGAACCGCGATGTTGCACCAAAACCACGCTGGTTGGATGCCTTGGTGTGGAGAACTTCCTCATCGTCTCGGCGGAGCAATGATCGCCGACCGCGAAGGCATGATCACTGCTTATGCGTTAGACAACCTGCAACTACGTGGAGAGCTTTTTGTCGAGCCGGGCGAAAAGACGTACGAAGGAATGGTTGTTGGTGAAAGCGCCCGTGGCGACGAGATGGTCGTGAACGCAGTGCGTGCTAAGGAAAAGAACAACATTCGTACTCACAGCCACGATGACGGTGTAAAACTCGCGGCGCCTCGAATCCATACGCTGGAAACAGCCATTGAGTGGATTGCGGACGACGAACTCGTTGAGGTGACACCGAAAGCAATCCGCGTTCGTAAGCGTTATCTCAACCCCGAAGATCGCAAGAAGGCCTTTAAGAAGGCCAACTAGTTATTGAACGAGTTACTTACTCTTCTTCACCGTCAAGACGGGGTGGGGAAGAGTCACTGCGGTTGGTCGCTCGAGCGCTTCAACCAATAGGTCATAGACCTTTGCTCCGACCGATTCAATAATCTCTTCTTTGAGGTACTTGTACACCGGCTCTTTGCCAACGAAAGCATCAGAGTTGTCGGTGCACCACCAATGAAGGTCGGTTCCGCCGTCACCCCAGTCGCGTCGTTTCCATTCGCGTACAACGGTGTTCACCCAGCCGTTGGTATCGGTGTGATACTCGAGTCGTAACGGAAGTTGCCAACAAACATTGGGCTTCCAGTCGAGTGGGCGTTCGTTAGCTTCGGTTGCAGCGATGTGGAAAGCACAACCAGCGCCACCTTCAAAGCCTGGACGATTCAGGAAGATGCAGGCGCCGTCAACTCGGCGGGTCATGGTGTCACCTTCTTTGTTCTTCTTTAAGAAACCTTTTTTCTTGGCTTTGTCCTTGAATTGCCAATTCTTTTCGGTCAGACGAACAACGGCTTTGACCACATTTGAAACGTCATCTTCATCGACAAAGTGCGCTCCTTCGGAGCAACAGCCTTGATTGAGTTCGGGAGAAGCGACATCCAAAATGCCCTGACATCCTTCTCCAAAAATGCATTTCCACGACGAACGCATGAATGTGGCGTCAAAGACCCATGTCCGTTGTTCCTTTGGATCTTCAAATGACAGCATCTCGTGCAAGTCTTCGTGCCGACCCGACAAACCAGTCACGGGGATCATCTGACGCTTCGTGACAGCGGTTGAATTTGACGTTTTTACTTTGGCGGATTTAGTCACACGCACAGGTTAGGGGAATAACCCTTATTCCCACGATGAACCTTGGGTATCATTTCGGTGTCATGTCTTCGCAAACCCCTCGCACCGCCAACGAACTGCGCTCAGCTTTCACTCAATATTTTGCAGATCGTCAACATACTCCGGTCGCTTCGGCGAGCCTGATCCCTCACGACCCGACCGTTCTCTTCACAGTGGCCGGCATGGTGCCTTTCAAGCCCTACTTCGTCGGAGATGAAGTGCCGCCTTACTCCCGAGCAGCAACAGTTCAGAAGTGCGCACGTGCTGGCGGCAAACACAACGACCTTGATGATGTTGGCCGCACGAAGCGCCACTTGGTGTTCTTTGAAATGTTAGGCAACTTCTCATTTGGCGACTATTTCAAAGAATCAGCCATTCCGTGGAGCTGGGAGTTCGTCACCGAAAATCTTGGTTTTGATGGCGATCGTATTTGGGTGACCGTCCATACAAGTGACGATGAAGCCGAGGCGATGTGGCACGAGCAAGTCGGCGTTCCTATGAATCGTATTCAGCGGCTCGGCGACAAGGACAACTTTTGGCAGATGGGCGACACTGGTCCTTGCGGTCCGTGTTCAGAATTGCATATCGACCGCGGCCCCGAATTTGGTCCTGACGGTGGTCCATTGAATGATCCACACGGCGATCGTTTCATGGAATTCTGGAATCTGGTTTTCATGCAGTACAACCAAGCGCCTGATGGCACTCGTACTCCACTGCCCAAACCTTCAATCGATACCGGTGCAGGTCTTGAACGAATCTTGGCTCTTGTTCAAGGAAAAGACAGCGTGTGGGAAACCGACGCTATTTTTCCGATCGTCGAAGCTGCCCAATCAGTGACAGGTGCAACGTACAAGATTGGCGACTACGAAGATCGCTCGAGTTTTTCATTGCGCGTCCTTGCTGAACACGCACGTTCAAGCACCATGCTCGTAGGTGACGGCGTATTTCCCTCGAACGAGGGACGCGGCTACGTCTTGCGTCGCATTATTCGTCGAGCGGTTCGCCATGCGTACTTACTCGGTACCGAGAAACTGGTGATGCCTTCACTCGTAGAAACAGCGATCACCACCATGGGCGAGGCTTACCCCGATGTTGTTGCGCAAAAAGATTTCATCATGGGCGTTCTCACCAAAGAAGAAGAGCGCTTCCGCCAGACGCTCAAGACCGGACTCACCATTCTCGAAGATGAGCTTCAATCAGCAGCCAAATCAAATCGAGTTTTGTCTGGTTCGGCAGCATTCTTGTTGCATGACACTTATGGATTCCCCCTTGAGGTCACTGAAGAAATTGTCAATGAGCGCGACCTAGCAATCGATATTGACGGCTTCAACACCGAGATGGACCAACAACGCCAGCGAGCCAAAGCAGCCCGTAAAGGCGGCGAGGTTGATTCAGTTCGCCACGATATGTACCGCGAGGTCATGGAGCAATGTGGAACAACTGAATTTCTTGGTTACGAACAAGATTCTTGTGAAGCAAAGATTTTGGCGATTGTTCCCGACGATGATGGAACCTTCGATCTCTTCTTAGACCGAACTCCTTTCTACGCCGAAAGTGGAGGACAGGTCGGAGACACGGGTGCCATCACATCAGGATCTAATCACTATGAAGTGATTGATACCACATTTGCTCTTCCCGGTTTACGCCGACACCATTGTCGAGTTGTCTCGGGAAGCCTGACTGTCAACCAAACCGTCACCGCCAACATCGACTCGCTACGTCGTCTTGCTATTCGGCGCCATCACACGGCTACTCACATCTTGCATTGGTCGCTTCGCCAAGTTCTGGGTGAACATGTCAAGCAGGCCGGCTCTTTGGTTGATGACGAGCGACTACGTTTCGACTTTAGTCATTACGACGCAGTGACAGAAGAAGAACTTTTGCGGATCGAAGAATTAGCCAACAGCCTTACGTTGTCGAACGAAGTTGTTGACTCATCTGAATCATCAAAGGATGAAGCATTAGCAAAGGGAGCCATCGCATTCTTTGGCGACAAGTATGGCGACCGTGTCCGAGTTCTCTCTGCCGGACCTTCAGTTGAACTTTGCGGCGGAACTCACGTTTCAGCCACGGGAGACATCGGCATCATCAAAGTGATTTCCGAAGGTTCAGTCGGAGCCAACCTGCGTCGTATTGAGGCAGTCGCCGGAACTCGAACGCTAAGTCTCCTGCAGCACGATCGTCGAGTGATCTCTGATGTCGCGCGCTTGGTCGGAGCGGGTCCCGATGAATTGATGTCAGGAGTACAACGAAAAGTTGATGACATCAAGGGGCTACAAGATGAGAACAAGATTCTGCGCTCTCGATTGGCCACGGGAGCTGCGAGCACGCTTGCAGCACATGCTGTTGATGGCGCTGTAATTGCCCAAGTTGATGACCTATCTCCCTCAGATTTGCGCGACCTCACAATTGCAGTGCGTCAGCAACCTGGCGTCCATACTGTGGTCCTCATTGGCGTCTCGCCAGGAGGCGGTGTTTCTCTCGTTGGGGCTGTTGACGCTTCAACTGGCAAGAACGCAGCCCAACTCATAGCAGCCGCAGCAAAAGCGGTCGGAGGCGGAGGCGGAGGCAAAGGCGATATCGCCACAGCTGGCGGAAAGAACTCCGCTGGTATTCCCGAGGCCCTTCGTCTTGCGCAGGAGGCTGCGCACAACTAATGCGCGCTATCGGACTCGACCTCGGCACTAAGCGCATCGGAGTCGCAGTCAGTGATTTTTCGGGCACAATCGCGAGCCCTCATTCGGTGATTCATCGCGGTAAGTCAGTACGTCTCGACCATCAAAAGATCCTCGAGCTAGTGATTGAAGAAGAAGCAGAAATCGTGATTGTTGGATTACCGCTATTGATGTCTGGTACTCATGGACCAGCAGCAAAGGCCGCCACCACAGAAGCAAAACGACTCAGTACGGTTCTCTCTGTGCCAGTTGAAATGTTTGATGAGCGGATGACCACCGTTGCGGCCGACCGCGTGCTCAAAGAGGCCGAGTTAAGTGCAACTGCCCGGCGCCAATTCGTCGACAAAGTAGCCGCAGCAATCATGTTGCAAGCATGGCTTGAAAGACGACGCTCGACATGAACCAAGGCCTTTCACCTACCGAAGACCCTGATCACGATCCGTACCAAGTTCTTCCCACGATTCGCGTCAATAGGCGATTCAGTCGAACGGTAGTCAACCGGCTTGCGTTGCTCACCGTCTCTGTTCTTGCTCTTGTCGCAGTCATTTATGGCGCATATCAATTCTGGTACCTACGACAAGTGAACCCTTCCGGAGATCCATCTGCGGCCGAAATCTTCACGATTACCGAAACCGACGATTTGCTTACGATCAGTAAGCGACTTGAGCAAGAAGGTTTCATCGTGAACGATTCCGTGTTTCGCTCGTATGTTTCTTCCAAAGGGGGATTAGAGGTCGCCGCTGGTTTTTACACCGTGCAACCTCTTGACCATGTCGGAAACATTCTGAGAATTTTGCGAACTCCACCGAATGAAACGCTGACGAAGATCACTTTTCCTGAGGGATTCACTTTGGCTCAAATGGCGCAACGTTTGGGCGAAGAAGTGAAGTCAGTGAATGAATCCGATTTTCTTTTGAAGACGGGCGATACTCTTGCGGAAATTTCCGCGGTTCGTTCTGTGTATCAACCAGAATCGATCACAACGCTTGAAGGTTTACTTTTCCCAGACACGTATCTCATCAATGGCGATCAGACCGCAACTCAAGTGGCCCAACAAATGCTCAAACTCATGGAACGCGTTGGTCGTCAAGAAGGTCTTGATGACTCGATGAATGCCGTTGGTCTGACTCCTTATGAAGTTTTAACGATTGCGTCGATTATTGAACGTGAGGCGAAAGTCCCAGAAGATCGAGCGAAGATCTCGCGAGTTATTTACAACCGACTGTCTCTAGGTATGCCTCTCGAAATTGATGCAACCCTTTTTTACAAGCAGAACACCGATCTGCCATTCCTCGAGTTGAAGGCGATTGACAGCCCGTACAACTCGTATCTATACACCGGCTTACCTCCGACTCCAATCTCGAATCCAGGACGAGCAGCCATCAACGCCGCTCTTAACCCTGCCCCGAATCCGTCTTCTGGTGACCCAATCTGTCGCGAAATCACCGATGGCTCTCCCTGCGCGTATCTCTATTATGTGTTGTCCGACAAAGATGGACATCACGTGTTTGCCGCGACATTGGCTCAACACCAAATAAATGTTCAAGCAGCAATTGTCGCAGGAGTACTTTGAAATGAATACGACGAAGCAGGCCTTCACCGACGCGATAAGCCTCGTCAAGATCAATCCCTCAACTTCAATCGCTGCTGTTATCGGCGATCCGGTCAAACACAGCTTGTCTCCGGTCATCCATAATGCTGGTTTCAAATCTCTCGGGATCGATTGGTTTTATATTGCGTGTGAAGTGAAAGATGGTCAAGCGAAGGAAGCACTCGAGGCCATGAAGGTTCTCGACTTGCGAGGGCTCTCAGTCACCATGCCTCACAAAACATCGGTCGCGGCATTGGTTGACTCGGTGAGCGAATCAGCTCGTGCATTGAAGAGTGTCAACACTGTTGAAGTATCAGCCGATGGTTCGCTAGTCGGACACAGCACCGATGGCGATGGTCTCGTGGCGAGTTTGCAAGCGCGAGATGTTGATGTTGCAGGTAAAGATGTTTTGATTCTCGGCGCCGGGGGCGCTGCTCGATCGGTCATTGACGCTTTATCTCGCAAAGGCTGTCACCAGATTTTCATCGTCAATCGATCACTAGAGAGCGCCAAAGTGGCTACAGAATTGGCCCCAGGAATCGCCACTGCAATCGCCCTCACTGATCAATCGGCGATTTCGGAAATTGCTTCTCAATGCAACATCGTGATCAATGCCACGAGTGTTGGCATGTCCAAGAGCCCTGACGTGAAGTCAGTGAGCCCGATTTCAGCCGATCTGATTACCTCGGCTCACGTCGTAGTTGATTTGGTGTATCACCCCATCCAGACCGAACTTCTTCGCCAAGCCCAACTCCGGGGGGCGCAAGCCATCGACGGACTCGGAATGCTGGTTCACCAAGCTGCACTGCAGCAACAGATCTGGACCGGGTTGTTTCCCAGTGTGCCCGATATGTATCAGGCAGCATTACAGGCTCTTTCCTGAGAGAGCGGTAACCTGAAGTCCAATGTTGCGCTACCTCACCGCCGGCGAATCCCATGGACAAGCCCTCGTCGTCATTGTCGAAGGGCTTCCTGCTGGACTGTCAATCACAGTTGAAGATATTCAAATTGAACTGTCACGCCGTCGGCTCGGTTACGGACGAGGTCCGCGTCAAAGGTTTGAAAAAGATGAAGTCACGTTGGTCGGCGGAGTACGTCACGGTCGGACTCTTGGTTCGCCAGTCGCGATCGAAATCAAGAACAGCGAATGGTTCCGCTCTGATAAGTGGCACAAAGAAATGGATCCGGCACCCGGAGCTACCGAAGATCCCTTGACCAAAGTTCGTCCAGGACATGCCGATCTTGCTGGCATGCAGAAATATGGTTTCACTGATGCTCGCGATGTGCTCGAACGGGCAAGCGCACGAGAAACTGCGGCGCGTGTCGCCGCTGGAGCCCTAGCGAAGGCTTTGTTACGGACCATCGGAATTGAAGTGATCTCTCATGTCATTTCTATGGGCACTGCCAAGTCTGATGGCTCACAACGTCCCACTCCATCTGATCTTCACCAGGTTGACGAATCTCCAGTGCGCAGTTTTGATACGGCAGCCGGAGAGCGAATGGTCACCGAGATTGAAAAGGCCGCCAAAGAAGGCGACTCATTAGGCGGCATCGTCGAGGTGCTGGCGTACGGAGTTCCTGTTGGTCTTGGCTCTCATGTGCACTGGGACCGCAAAATTGATGCGCTGCTCGCTCAAGCCATCATGAGCATCCAAGCAGTGAAGGGCGTTGAGATCGGCGATGGTTTCGAAGTTGCAACACTTCGGGGTAGTGCAGGTCATGATCCGATTCATTGGGATGCGCAAACTGAAAGTTTTGTTCGAACCGGAACTCTCGCTGGCGGAACCGAAGGCGGCATCACAACAGGAGAATTGCTCGTTGTCCGCGCTGCTATGAAACCGCTCGCAACACTCAATAAGCCCACGTTGCCAACCGTCGATGTCATTACTAAAGAAGCGGGAGTCTCATTCAAAGAACGAACTGACGTCACCGCAGTGCCTGCTATGGGAGTCGTCGCCGAAACGATGGTGGCTCTAGTTTTGGCAGCCGAAGCGCAACGTAAGTACGGTGGTGACTCCGTCGCAGAATTCGTCCGCAACGCGACCTCGGCAACTCAACCTTTATGAACCCACCGACCTCAGTGGCACCCCATCTGGTGTTAGTAGGTCTGATGGGTACTGGCAAGAGCACTGTCGGTCGGCGTATTGCCCATAAGTTGGGCTGGGAGTTTCTCGACACCGACGATGAAATCAACCGATTAACTGGCCGCACGGTACGCCAAATCTTCGAAACCGATGGTGAAGAATTCTTTCGCCAAGTCGAGCACGATGTGCTAGCTGCTGCTTGCCAGCTGTCAACTCCTCATGTCATTGCCGGAGCTGGTGGAATCATTCTTCGTGCCGACAACCGCCAATTACTGAAGAATTCACGGTTTGTCGTATGGCTGAATGCACCATTGCCCGTCTTAGTCGAACGGATCGGACAGCGTGCAGCAAAAGGTGACGGGCATCGACCACTCATCGATGGCAATCCTGCTGAGAGACTGCAAAAATTGTATGTTGAACGCGAAAGCCTGTACCGCGATGTCTCATCAATTGAAATTGATGTGGAAGGCTTACAAGTACAAGATGTCATTGACAAAGTTTTAACCGAGACTGGATTGGAGGCGAACTCATGACAACCCACCGCATTGATGTCCGACTTCCTGGTCGGGAATATCCAGTTCTCATCGGCCACGGAGTTGTCAAGGACATCACGCAATTTCTTCCGAAGTCGGCGCGCAAAGCTGTGATTATTACCCAGTCGGGAATTCCAGCAAATCTTGCGCTACCCATCGAATCCAAAACCGTGATTATTGGTCAAGGAGAGTTAACCAAATCACTCGCGACGATCGAATCATTAAGCCAAGAATTCGCCGACATGGGTATCACTCGCAATGATGTGATCATCGGAGTCGGTGGGGGAATGGTGACCGACATCGCTGGTTTTGCGGCGTCCACTTGGCATCGTGGTACACCCGTTGTCCATGTGGCCACATCGCTGTTAGCAATGGTTGATGCTGCTATTGGCGGTAAGACCGGCGTGAATCTTCCGCAAGGAAAAAATCTTGTTGGCGCTTTTTGGCAACCAAGTGCGGTCTTTTGTGATCTTGATTCACTTGCGACGTTGCCTGAACGAGAGTTGCGTTGCGGACTCGGCGAGGTTGCCAAGTACCACTTCTTGACGGGTGACGATCTTCTCGCGATGAGTCTCGATGAGCGTGTCGCACGATGTGTTGGCATCAAAGGTTCGTTCGTTGAACAAGATGAACGCGAATCTGGCAAACGTGCTTTTCTTAATTACGGACACACTCTGGCTCACGCACTTGAGACCGTCGGAAATCATCAACTCGCCCATGGAGAAGCAGTCGCTATTGGGCTCATCTTTGCTGCTCGTCTCGCACGGGCACTTGGACGAATCGATGATGCCCGTGTCGACTATCACGAACTCGTGGTTGGCCAAACCTACTCTCTGCAAACTCGCATGCCCGCCGGACTGGATATCGACGCGCTCTTGGCGGCCATGGCCCGCGACAAAAAGGCTCTTAATGGCCTGACCTTCATTTTAGATTCGCCGCAAGGTCTCGAGATAGTTGCCGGAATCTCGGCTGAAGTGGTGCGTTCCGAACTCGTCAGTTTCAGCCAAGCCTAAAGTTGCCGTGCGGGCTGACCCGTAGCAAGTATCGTCACTCTTGTGGGAATCATCCTTTTACTTCACGGTCCTAATCTCAATCTTTTGGGTCAGCGCGAACCTGAGATCTACGGGACGGCAACTCTCGATGAGTACGTCACGAACGTGAGGCAAGTGGCGACAACAGCTGGCCATACTCTTGAAGATTTTCAATCCAACCATGAAGGCCAACTCGTCGATGCAATTCACGCAGCTCGCGGGCGAGTTGATGCGATCATCATCAATGCTGGTGCTTTCACTCATTACGCATGGAGCCTTCACGATGCTCTCGCAACTTTCTCTGGTCCCGTCGTCGAAGTACATATCTCAAACCCCAATGCCCGTGAACCTTGGCGCCACACCAGCGTGATCGCTCCTGTCGCAAATGGCACAATCGCTGGTTTCGGGTTATTGGGATACGAACTTGCTGTGACTGCAGTAGCCCGTCTTCTCAAGTGATTGAAGGACGACTGTGCATTCATCACTGATGCGTGCTCAGAAGCTATTTGAATTAGTTGATCTAGGTCCTTCTCAAACTTGCCTCATAACCGATCTTTCAGATATTCGTTGGCTCACTGGTTTTTCTGGTTCACATGCCTGGCTGGTAGTTCATCATCAGGAGTTATTTTTGCTGACCGATGGACGTTACGTCGAACAGGCTCGCGCCGAAATCGAGGCGCATTGCGCGGTGGTAGAGGTGATTGAGTGTCGGACTCTCGCTGCCATGCAAAAAGCAACAGAGACACTCACCCAAGGTTCGGCAACAGTACAGTTTCAAGATTCGCAATTGACATATCAGAACTTTCTTGCACTCCAAGCCGAACTTTCGTCAACTCTGATGCCGTGTGATTCATCAATCAAGTTTCTGCGCCGCCAGAAGGACGACAAAGAAATACAACTCATTGAGTCGGCTTGTTTGATCGCCGATCATGCATTGCAACAGTGCGTGCATTTGTTGTCTACGGGTGTCACCGAGAACGAGGTTCGCGATGAACTTGAATATGCCATGCGCAGACTCGGAGCCGACGGACCCTCATATGACACGATCGTGGCCTCTGGTCCAACGAATTCGGCACGTCCGCATCATCATCCGACCGGCACCAAAATCGAAAACGGACACACCGTGATTATCGATGTCGGGGCATTGGTGGCCGGCTACCACTCGGATATGACCCGGTCTTTTGTTGTTGGCCCTATGAGTTCTGAACAAGCCGAGTGGTATGAGGCAGTTCGAGCGGCACAGCAGGCTGGGGTAGAGGCATGTCGACCAGGTGTTCAAGTGTCTGAGATCGACGCTGCCTGCCGAAGAGTGCTCTCACAGGCTGGTCTCGAGCAATATTTTACCCACGGAACCGGGCACGGGGTCGGCCTGGTCATTCATGAAGAACCCTTCATAAATTCTTCGTGTCAAGCAATTCTTCAACCTGGAGATGTCGTGACTGTCGAACCTGGGCTCTATCGTGGGGGGTTCGGCGGTTTCCGTGTTGAAGACCTCGTGGTCATCACCGAACATGGTTGCCGAATATTGAACACTTCTCCCAAGGATCCAACATGCCCGCCATTACAACTAACGACCTGAAAAACGGCATCACGCTGCAACTCGAAAACGGACTTTTCACGGTCATCGAATTCCAGCACGTCAAGCCCGGCAAGGGTGGAGCTTTCGTGCGCACCAAGTTGCGCAACCTCAAGACTGGCAACGTCCTGGAAAAAACCTTTAACGCTGGAATCCGCGTCGAGCAGGCAATGCTCGAAAAGAAAGATATGCAGTTCTTGTACCGCGATGGAGACGACTACGTCTTCATGGACACCGAGTCGTATGACCAGATCAATGTTGCTCCCATCGCGCTCGGCGACGCCGCCGACTACATCATCGAATCAATGATCGCCATTATCGCTACCCATAACAACGACATTGTTTCGGTTGAAATCCCCGCTTCTGTCGAACTGTTAATCGCCAATACCGAACCCGGCATTCAAGGCGACCGTGTTTCTGGTGCTCGCAAGCCCGCCGAATTACAAACTGGTAAGACCATTCAGGTTCCGTTGTTCGTGAACATTGGCGACAAAGTTAAGGTCGATACTCGTTCAGGCGAATATTTGACGCGAGTCTGATTGTGGCATCTCGCCGATCGCGTTCATCGCATGTCGATCCTCGTTCACAATCTCGTGAGCGGGCTTTGACACTCCTTTACGAAGCCGATACCAAAAACTTAGATGGGCATGCCGTGTTGGCTGGTTTGGTTGACGATCCAGATCAGGTCACCGCTCTCATCGTTCGTGGTGTTTCTGATTTAGCTTCCGAGATTGACGGCATCATTATTCAGCATGCCGATGGTTGGACGATTGAACGTATGCCCTGTCTCGATCGCAATATTTTGCGAATGGCAACTTTTGAACTCTTAAAGCGCGACGATATTCCGAAAGCAGTCATTTTGGATGAAGCTGTGCATCTAGCGAAAACTTTTAGTACTGACGACTCGGGTCGTTATGTGAACGGCGTGCTTTCAGCAATCGCCAAACAAGTACGCACCAATTAATTCGTCGCCACAAATCAATCGTGGTGGTTGGTTTCTGGCCAGGCAATTTTCCCGTTGGCCGCATCAGCGACATTGGCCAAAGTAAAGCCGGCGAGATGTTCACGCATATGGTCACCGGTGTGCTTCCAGATGGCGAGCAAAACACATTGACCTTCGTGGTCACAAGAACCGTCCTGATGAGGTTCACCAAAATCACCCAAGGTAATCGGACCATCGACAGCAGAAATAATGTCGTTCAAGCGAATCTCTTCGGGCAAACGCGCCAAGGTATAGCCGCCGCCAACTCCACGCTTTGACTTCACCAAACCAGCGCCCTTGAGAGCCAACAAAATTTGTTCGAGGTAAGGCTGAGGAAGACCCGTGCGATCAGCGATATCGCGCACTGAAGTGGGTCCAGGTTCACCTGCATGCAAGGTCAGAGACAGTAAGGCCCGGCAGGCATAGTCACCCCTTGTTGAAACACGCACATTCTCATCGTAGGAGGTTGCCGACCCGATAATACGAATTAACCAATCTGATCGAACTCTCGGTCGAATCATGATCGAATCCCGATCGTCATCAACAGATCTCATGATTGCGTCACAATGCAGGCAAATCCCCATCAGATGGTGAAAGATGGTCGTATGCAACCCGTTCCAGTCATTCCCGATTATTCGGGGCCCAATTTGACCGGAATTATTCCAGGTTGCCTTTTAGGAACCTCTGGGCGGCGTCCCAATTGGTTTCCCCAGCCATTGCAAGAGGCCGAGCGCATCGTGTTGCTGGTGATTGACGGCCTGGGTTATGAGCAGTTACAACGCCATGCACATATCGCACCGAACCTGATGTCACTTGTTGGGGGTCCAATTACAACAATCGCACCCAGTACCACCGCGAGTGCTTTGACAAGTCTTGTCACTGGCGCGAGTCCCGCCGAACACGGAATTGTTGGCTATCGCATGGACATGGGCGACTCAATCATGAATTCACTGCGTTGGTGGTCAGATACACGAGACCTACGCAAGGTCCACCCTCCGGCGACAGTGCAACCAATCCCACCGTTCGTAGGAATGACGATCCCGGTTGTCAGTCGTGCCGAACTTGAAGGTTCGGCTTTTACTGAAGCACATTTACGCGGGAGCCGACCATGTGGTTGGCGAGCCGCAAGTTCAATTGTCGCGCAATGTGCAAAGTTGATTTCATCCGGTGAAAAATTCGTCTATGCCTATTACGACGGAGTCGACAAGATAGCGCACGAACGCGGCTTTGGCGCGTATTACGACTCGGAAATCGCGGCGACCGACTGGTTGGTCGGATCGCTACTCAACACGTTGCCTTCGGGAACTACTTTGGCGATAACGGCCGATCACGGTCAAGTACAAGTGGATGACAACGTTGTGCATTTATCTGATGACATCAAAGCATCACTGCACCATCAATCTGGCGAAGGACGTTTCCGTTGGCTTCATGCAAAACGTGGCCAGCAGTCTGATCTTCTTCAGATAGCCACTGATTCGTACAGCGATATCGCGTGGGTTGCGTCGCGAGATCAGGTCATCGAGGAAGCCTGGCTCGGACCAGCACGAGGTGGACGAATCGCCGATCAAGTCAAACGACGTCTTGGTGATGTGGCACTCGTGCCCTTTACTGCCACAACATTTGACGATCCTTTAGATTCTGGACCTTTTAGCCTTGTATGTCGTCACGGTTCGTTGACCGCAGATGAAATGTTTGTTCCGTTTCTCGCTCGAACGGTCTGAACCAAGACAAAATCTGTGCGAAAATGTGAGCCTGTATGAGCACATCTGATGTCAGTAACAACACTCCATCCGAGTCGATTGAGTCTCAAATTCTTCCTCTTTCGTTGTCGGCAACTCAGACGGATGCCGACGTTCCTTTGACTGAATCAGTCACCGAGCCCGCCAAAGTCATGCGGATTGGCTCGATGGTGAAACAGTTACTTGAGGAAGTTCGTACGTCACAACTCGATGCCGGAAGTCGCGAACGTCTCGCCGAAATCTATGAACGTTCGGTCGTCGAACTTGCTGATGCTTTGTCACCCGACCTCCAACAAGAACTACGCATGCTTGCGTTGCCCTTTTCTGACGGCATCCCCAGTGAAAGCGAATTGAGAATTGCTCAAGCCCAATTGGTGGGTTGGCTCGAAGGCCTTTTTCATGGCATTCAGGCGACATTGTTCGCCCAGCAAATGGCGGCCCGCCAACAATTCGAGCAACTCCGCCAAATCAACCCTGCTGGCGGCGACCAGACAGCAGGAAACGACGCTAACCACGCCGGACTCCCAGGAACTTACCTCTAGGCCACTGCTACTGTTCCTAAACCACATTGCTGAGATTTGGAACCCGAATTGGTCGGGTTCTACCGAGACGTTAGGAGGTTGGTGTTGGGCGACTCTTTCACCCATCTCCATGTTCACACCGAGTTTTCCATGCTCGACGGTGCCGCAAAACTTGACGAACTCGTCGCCAAAGCGGTAGCCGACGGCCAACCAGCTCTCGGAATGACTGACCACGGCAACATGTACGGGGTCCTCGATTTTTACAAAGAGTGTCGCGCTCAGGGCGTCAAGCCAATTATCGGCACCGAGGCGTACATGGCGTACGAAACCCGATTCGAGCGCCCCAGCCGGCGCGGGCAAGTTGACGACTCCGGCGGAGACACCGAAGGTGGACGCAAACTTTATTACCACCTCACATTGCTCGCTGAAAGCAACATTGGATATAAGAACCTCATCAAGCTGTCAAGCCTTGCGTTTCTCGAGGGTTACTACTACCAACCCCGCATGGATTGGGAATTACTCGAGAAATACCACGAAGGACTCATTGCCACGACCGGATGTCTCGGTGGACACGTCTTGCAAGCCCTTTTAAAGGACGATTACAAGGACGCCAAGATCAAGGCCGCTCGTCTGCAAGAAATCTTCGGCAAAGACAATTTGTTTGTCGAGATTCAGGATCATGGTCTCGCTGCCCAAACTAAGACCAACCCGCAATTGCTTCAGATCGCCCAAGAGATTGGTGCACCCGTCATTGCAACGAATGACTCGCACTATGTGCATCGTCATGACAGCGATGCTCACGACGCATTGTTATGTGTACAGACCAACTCGATGATCAATGACCCGAAGCGTTTTCGTTTCGAGGGCACCGAGCACTATCTCAAGACATCAAACGAAATGCGCCATGTCTTCCGCGAAGTTCCCGAAGCATGCGACAACACACTCTGGATCGCCGAACGGGCCGATGTCACTATCGAGTTCGGCAAACCACAACTACCGAACTTCAAAATTCCTCCTGGATTCGCCGACGACGCCGCCTATTTAGATCACCTCACCCGTGAAGGTGCGAAACGACGATGGGGAGACAAACTGCCTCCATCAACCATTGAACGGCTCGCTTATGAAACCAAGGTCATTTGCGATATGGGCTTTGCGTCATATTTCTTAATTGTGTGGGATCTCATTCGCTACGCCAAAGAACAAGGTATCCGTGTTGGTCCTGGCCGTGGATCAGCTGCAGGATGCGCAGTCGCATATTGCTTAGGTATCACCGAAATTGACCCGATTCGTTACGACCTTCTCTTTGAACGCTTTTTGAATCCCAGCCGTATTTCGATGCCCGACATCGACATGGACTTCGACTCCCGTTATCGCGAGCAAATGATCCACTATGCAACAGACACGTACGGTCGTGAGCATGTTGCACAAATCATTACCTTCGGAACGATCAAGGCACGTAATGCAGTTCGCGATGCGGCCCGAGTTCTTGGACACCCGTATGCGGTGGGCGACAAGTTGGCCAAAGCCATGCCACCACTTGTCATGGGTCGAGATACTCCGCTCAAATATTGTCTTGAGCTAGATCCTAAGTACAAGGAGGGTTATCAAGCCGCTCAAGAACTTCGCGATATCTATGAGTCCGAAGAAGATATGCGACAGGTCATTGATGTCGCCAAAGGACTCGAAGGTCTGAAACGCTCAACCGGTATTCATGCCGCCGCGGTCGTCATTTCCAAAGAACCACTCACCTCGTATTTGCCGTTGCAACGCAAGCCTGAAGCTGGCAAACCCATCGAAGAGTCGCAGGTGACGACCCAGTTCGAAATGCACGGTGTCGAATCGCTCGGCCTATTAAAGATGGACTTCCTTGGCCTGCGCAACTTGGACGTCATTTCCGATGCGATGGCGCTCATCCGTCTGTCAGAACCCGATTTCGATATTGACGCCATTGCGATCGATAACAAGAAAACTTTTGAATTGTTGTCGCGCGGCGACACTATCGGCGTCTTCCAACTCGAGTCTCCTCCAATGCAACAGTTGCTTCGTGCCATGGCACCGACGAGTTTTGAAGATGTGTCCGCTGTGATCGCCTTGTACCGCCCTGGTCCGATGAGCGTCAACATGCACTACGACTTTGCCGATCGCAAGAATGGTCGCAAGAAAGTTGAGTACTTCCATCCCGACGCCGAA
>Ga0209358_10000418_pt1 | contig 37609 bp, 39 predicted proteins | sample LauGreFa1BDMLBSN_2_FD_187574 | JGI IMG/M metagenome (GOLD analysis project Ga0209358, IMG submission 187574) | Freshwater lake microbial communities from Lake Michigan, USA - Fa13.BD.MLB.SN (SPAdes) (version 2) | ecosystem: Environmental > Aquatic > Freshwater > Lake | place: Lake Michigan, USA... | reverse complement strand
AGAATTAGTAGGCCGATTTAGTAGTTTGAAATTTAGGATCTGAATGATACAACACTTGTGTTCCAAAGGAGTTGTACTGTTCGATGACGGTATAGTCATCTGATGTTTTGATCAAACCAGTCAAGTTAAATTTACCATCGGATGGATCTACGATCCATGTAATCCGGGTAGTCTTACCTAGTTTTGCAGCACGTTGAATCTCCATTGTACCATAGGATGACTTCTTTAGATTTTGGGTAATGTAAGCGATGTTCTTACCGGATTTTCCGGGAACGATCACACGGCTAAAGCCTTTATGCTCGGGCTTATAAACATCGTACCATTGCCCAAAGTACTGCACTTTGTCATCCATATCCCAAAGGGAATGGTGTAGGGCCAGGAGTTCTGATAAAACATATGATGAAATCATATCTCTACTTTCTGGTAGCTTTATAAAAAAAAGTTTATAGTAAAATTTGCAGGTAGGTTACCTAGCATAGGGGGGCTATAGCCATGTAACCTACCCGCAAAAGGAAGTATATCATGAGATACACATGAGGCCTCTAGGAGCTGATTATGTCGGTAGGAGGTACTAAAACCCAACATAATCGAATCGTCGAAAGGGGGAAGGCGATGATCTAAAGAACTTAGTCTCTCCTAGGGGCCACATCTATATCATAAGATGGGTATTCCAGGTTTTTGATTGAACCGCCGGCACATCAATTTTGATTTTCTATTTGTAATAGAATATCTTTAATATGTTCTATACGAACTAAAGCCTTATCTCGTTCTTCATCTAACACTGCATATTGGACAATACGCAATTGTTGTAGGAGATAGACAGAACATGCGGCATAGAGGGAATCAGATTGATCGGATCCGCCGGCTAAAAACAAGTTTATGTGAGACATATTATATATATACCTAATAAGAGAGAGATAGAGGGATTAGCTAAGAAGGGGATGAATGCCTAAGGATATCTTTAGGTGGGTAAGCATACTTTGTATGTGAACCCTATGCATATGTATATATGTTTTATATGGGTTCCCCCTTAAAAAGATACCGTAAAGCATTATAATTTAACAATTAAGGTTATAGTTACTCCCTACTCTGTACTTATTCTAATCCTTCTCTATGTATTCTCTATATATAGGGGATATATATAAAGCAGTTTGTTTGTTGCCGGGGATTTGGATATAGGAGTATAATTTAAATATTAATTTAAAATATTATTATAGTATAAGTTGATGCCGGCGAATGACAAAGCGTCCCTACTCAACCAACCACCAAGTTGAGTGGAGACGCTTGTCGCCGTCAATAGACCATTATACTTTTAAATCTACTCCATACATCCGTTTGAAATCTCTTCTCATGGGATGGAGGGCTGATTCGGTTCCATGTGTCGTGTACATCGGGCCTTGGATTGTCGGAGGGGGGACAATCTTATAGACTCCTGATTTCACTCGGTTAACTTGGAAACCTAACCGCTCGAGTTCGGCCATTACGTTCTTCATAGCCTTAGATTGATGCTGGCGTGGCATCTGGATATTCTCCTTTGTAAGTATCTGATCTATTACCAGTTGAGAACTAGTATATCAGTACACATAGGAGTTTGCAACCCAGACAAGCACCTTTTTAGTTCGGCGGTCTGGGGACTATTTTAAAAAATAATCATTTAAAAAATGCTCTTCGAACTTCGGTGGTCTGGGGCTTATTCAGAAAATAAATAAGAACCTAGTAAGCAAGTAGCTATAGAGCATACTTACCTACTAGATTCTTAGATATCATTCTGGTTCCCAGGTTTTGAAGTATTGAGGATCACCGACCCAAAAGGCGCCAGTACCAGATGCTTGGTTCAACCACTCGTCCAAGCAAGCGTGAAGGAACTTACGGTATTCAACCGTGATGGGACCATCGTTGTGCTTGCAGATGTCAGAGTGGACGCTATTGTTTTTGGGAAAGTACATGATTTCCCCACAGAATTCTTTCATTAGACCATTTTCTTAGGTGTAAGGAGTTCGATATGTTGCTTGAGAACGTCAACGAGTTCTTTGAAGTTTTCGATACGTTCAGACTGAACAGCGATTTGTCGCTTCATGATGCTCATGTGTGCTTCCATATCGCGGATTTCCAAGTTTGCTTGAACAATGTCTGTGTAAGTTGGACGAGTTGCCATTTTTATTTCTTTCTTTGTATGAAGTTTTTTATATGATTATATATGTTTATGTGACTTTATGGTGGATGCGATAGGATTCGAACCTATTCGTGTATTTGTTGTATATCCATCAAGGAAACAACGCATTTACCTTCCAGGCACCCGTGTGAGCATATTTGTGCAGAGCATACTCAGGCTCCGTCAGTTCATTTTACCAGGGCTTACTGCCATCCCTGTAACCTATAAATAGGAAAGTATATTCGGTTAGATTATTCTCAATATACCAGTGAGAGGTTTTTCCTCGCTAACCGTGCGAGTGGGCACTTTTATATCATACCCAGGATAGAACCTTAGAAGGGAAGTTCGTCCTCATCAGCATCTGCTACAGGAGCAGGGCTGGAATTTGTGGTTGATGCAGACTCAGCACGGGCAGAGTTCTTCCAAAGGTCAACGGAGACAGTCTGTCCACCGATAACCATAGAGAAACGACCGCATGGAGCATTGACAGCAGCATACTGATCCTTAGGAACGAGGTTACCACCTTCGTCTACCTGGATAATCTGCTGAGCACCTGCCCAGTTGGTTGTCCACTGACGGCTCATGTCACCAAGAACCTTGATGCGGTCTTCTGCTTTCTTGATCTTTGCTTGTGACCAGTTGGTCTGTGCAACAAGTTCAGCTTTGATTACTGCTGCTTCCTTACGGAGGCGAACAATACGCTGGAACTGGTCGACAGTTGAGTCTACAAAGTTCAAGAAGCCCTGATTGGTACGGGACTGCTCGCGATTGACAGTGCCAATCTCAAACGAGGTGACGGGAACGCCAGTCTCATGGGCATAGGCAGCGATGATGTTGCCACGCTTTTCCATAGAACCAAGTACGTCTACAGCACCAGCCTCTTTGAAGGCATCAAATGCTTGCTGAATACCAGTTTCAGAAGCACCGAACTGTTGCCAGAGAAGAGGCATACCGTCTGCAAACTTGAGACCAATACGGGAAGCTGTGTCCAAGAAAGCCTGCTCGTCAACGGGCTTCTGAGCGTTTGCGTTTACAAACGAACGAAGAAGCTCGGGAAGAGTCATTGTTTCACCGTCAATAACGACCTCAACATCCATCTTGACAGGCTTGAAAATGCCAGTCACGATCTTGTAGGTGTCGCCAGTGTACGGAGACTTCTGCTCAATGACGCTCATGCGGGACAGAGTTGCTTCGTGAAGGGTTGCATACGCAGGCACCTTGATGCCATTGATGCTACCGTTGAAAGCAATCCGACGACCAGCATGAAGAGTCGTGGTACGGCCCGTGGTCTCAAAGACTTCGGGATTATCTGCAATGGTGGCAAACAGATCGCCACCAAGGTTGAATTTACTAAGCAAGTCGCTCATAGTATGAATATTCCTTTTTGTAGGTGTTTTTTGTGTGTGTGTGTTTTTAGTGGTAAACAGGAGATTCGTCTGAAACAGATTCATCTCCCATTCCTTTGTTGGAACCGCTGGTTTCGCGAAAGCCGTCCATAAACTCTTCCTTCAAAGACTTACTAACTTCAGTAGTCTTCTTAGGCAGTGCCTTGGTGCCAGCAACGAGTTTGCCAGTCAATTTTCCAATTGTTTTTGAACTTGTGATGTTCTTCATATTTTTATTTTCTCCTTTTGTGGATTATCGGTCGTAGAATGGTCCGAGTAATGCGTCTAGTAGGTCTAGCAGCCAGTCAAACATTTTTGCGTTTTCCTCCTTTCATTCTTCCCCTTTCCTTGAAGGAACCTTGAATGTGGAGTAGTGAGATGTAAGAAATGACTGCTACGACCAACCAGACAATGAGTGAGATCATCCAGCTCGCTTGTACGAGCCAGAGTTATCTTGATCGTATAGACGTGGTGTAGTAATTTGTGGTCTATAACCCACGAACCGCACCCACCCCTTAGCCAACCCTATGTTGAGAAGGATTGACTGAAAGAACAGGATTGTCCCCATGCCTGTGAAGTACCAATACCACATCATGACGTTACCGCATGTTCTGGGTAGTTGGTGATGAACCAAGTGACCATGGATCCGTATTCACGAAGTCGCTTGCTGTGTTCCCAGTTGTAACCTTTGCAGGCTTCAAAGTAATGAGAGCCGTCGTAGATATCAAGCTGAGGATTGCTTATCATGGTGTGATCAATGATCATGAGCGCATTGGAGTCCATGCTGACACGAATGTATGCCTGACCGCCGTTATGGTGGTACAGACGGTCTTCGTTTGCAGCAATGTCAATGAGTTCAAGATGTTGGATGTATGTGAGTTTGTTCATGTTACTTGCTCCTTGCAAGAATCTTGGTGCGTGCTTTGTCGCCGGTGTAAAGACCGATGACGAAACACACAGTTGTTATTACTACTGTGATGTGCTTACGCATGTGTGTTTTCCTTTTCCTTGTAGTGGTTGTAGATGTCGTTGAACTTTTGGCTGGATTCGTAGCTCTTTTGGTTCTTCTTTTCCAGCTCTTCAGAGAAAAGCCACATACAGAATGCCATTCCGAGCAGAAAACCTGCATTGATCAGACGAAGTGATTTGAATATTGATTTCATGGTATTACTTTCTTTGTTTAGAATTAGTGTTCCTACTAGTATTTTTAGAAGTGGGGCAGAAGCCGGCGATGCGACTTCCACCCCACCCCTTCACTAGGAGGGACACGCGATTGGCGAGCAGTTTAGCGATGTGCTCTAGGTTTATGTGTTATTGGTTCTTTCCGAAAGTGACGTAGAAAATAAACGCCAAGAACGGAACAGTTCCGATATAGATGAGTGTTTCAATCATGATTACCAACGTTCGCGGACGAAATCTGAAACAATTTGCGTGATCCGGTGTTTGAAGAATGGGTCGAGCATTGAGCCACGGATTTCTTCAGCGATTGCTGGCCGCATAACACACAGTTCGTTAAAGAAGATTTGGCCAAGGCGCAAATTACCCCTAACTGGCTGTGTGCTATGCAGTTCGTGAACATGATTGAGAAACTGGTCGAAGTTCATTCAGTGACATCCTGAACAAACATGCGATTCCAGCATTCGGGATGAATGCCAGTCATGATGAGTTCACGCTCATCACCAGTGAGATTGGGCCAGATTTCCTGAATCAGACCGTCACCGTTGTACCAGCGCATGAAAGCCATGAAATCAAGAGTGATTTCGTTGGATTCCCCGCAATGGTAACAAGTGTTGGTATGAATGCAAGTATCTGTGCTGTTATTTGAAAAGTTGAAAGTGTGCATGTGAATATGGGGCCTCCTACACCCCACTCCTTCGTTCGGAGATCGAGACTTTACTTCCTACGGTTGTCAAGGTTTTACTCACTTGACCTCTTAGTCCTACTTGTATTTTTAGAGAGCCTGCGAGGCCGTCAGGCCGAGCAGGCGTGTTAGGCAACTTGAACTTGTCCTCGTACTTGAGCCACGAGGCGAAGCCCGACTGTGAGGGGCTCAATGCCCCGAAACAGGCGAGAAAAATTTAGCCAAGATGACTTGAGCCTCCGAAGAGACCCAAGCCATCTGACCGAGATGAATGCTGAAGTTCAGCGATTGCCTCGAGCACCACCGTTGTCACGCCACTCGAGGTATTCAGCCTCAGTGACGAGTACGCCTTCAATGACGCGACGGAACTGCTTGTTGGCAGAGTTGATTGCGGACCGAGCCTGCATGAGAGCATCACGGTTGGACGGGTTGTCACCAACACGATGTGTCAGTGGCTTGCGTGGCTTCTGTGCCATTACAGTACCTCCTAGGTACAGTGTCGCATTTGGTGGGAGCGACTATCCCATTCCTTCGTTGGCCAAGGCCAGCAAAGGGAGAAGAGGAGCAGTTTACTACTTGCTCAGGTAGTCCTGTTAGAATGACAGGATGTCGTCGGACTCAGACGATGTGACCTCAGCCACCTCACGCTTGGCAAGTTCTGCGAGCAGAGCCTGTGCCTTTGCCAGAGAGGCAGGGTCAACTGGTGCGGATTCGGCACGCTTTGCCTCCGTCATTGACTCCAACACCTCATTGAGGGTGGATTTGACGAAGAGCGAACCGCCCTTGGACCGTTGAATGTCCTCGATGTTGACGATGACCTCATACGAGACCTTCTTAGCGAAAGCCTCGCGAAGAATCGCAACGAGAACAACCAGTGCGTCCTTGGACTCAAGGTTCACAAAGACATTGTCCTTGATGAAACCGTTGGTGTCCTTGGGCTTGACCCACACAGAGTCCTTGCTTGCGCTGGTGTTGAGCCAGCCTTCCAGTGTTGCCACGGTACCTCCTAAGTACGCGGGGAGACCGTCTCCCCATTCCTTTGTTGAGCGACTTATGGCGCACCCAACTTTAGCCATCCCACGAGACGCAACCCGCGAAGCGAGACACGACCCGTGTAGAACTTTAGAATACCCTCCGACTTTACCCACGAGGCAGAGCCGAGGCTTGGGAGCCGAGGCGAAGCCCAAGCGAGCCCGAAGGGCGAGCGTGCGAGTGAGCGGAGCGAACGAGCCTTCTGTTGTCAACCTGTTTATTGGGTAACCTGAGTTATTCATATGGGCTTGGGGGGCTTTTAGAATATAACCAATTAGATCTTATTCTCACGGTACCAAACCATGGCACGGAAGAGATAGTCGGTCATGAGAGTGTCACTGTTAGGTGTGACAGTGTAGAGCCACTTGTCATGGTTGGCACCCTTGCGATCAACCTTGAGCAGGTAGGACGCACGAGCCATGCGGAGAATGTGCATGTTAGTTGCTTCTACGCCATTCTTCTTCTCGAATTCGACTACACGTGCCATGATGCCAGTAGCAGCCTTGTCCAAGATGGAGTTGCGACCAGCCTTGTTGGTGCCACGAGGGATGTAGAAGGTCTTCATCACATCAGTAATCAGCTTGCGGAAGTGCATCTCCTGCTTCTTGTTGTCAAAGATGCTGTCAATCTCTTCAATCTCAACAATTGCAGACTTGAGGAACTCAAAGATCTCTGCAAATGCTTCGTTGATCATGTCCTCACGAGGAACCATGAGCTTGGAAACAATCGGAGACTTGCTGGCCTCGAGGTGCTTAGTTGGATTGTCGATCTTAAGAGCCTTGGAAGTACCATACATGTTACGGCTGTACCACCAGTATGCATCCATTGGCTTACCACGAAGCAGGCTTGCAACCTGAGAGGTGGACCACTTTGCCAATTCCTTGAGGTCATCGATGTCACCCTTGCACTGCTGGATGGCATCAATCATGTCCTCGTTGGCACATGGCAAGGTTGCAAATGGTGCATTGTTAATAGTGTACTGCAGCATCTTGGTCTTGACTTGGTTGCCGACTCCACCATTCTTGTGCATTGCCACCTTGAAGTTGTAGCAAGTAGATGCCCAGTCCCATACTGCAGGCTTCGGACGGTTGGATCCGTTGACCTTGGATGGAAGTTGACCATTGATACTGGTCCGCTGGAACTTGACAAGATCCTTCATGTTGATGGTTGGCATGTCAAGACTGTTGACAAACACAGGACCAGGAACCTTGACATCCACAATGTCAAACTCTGCCCAGTCATTAGGAGTACGAATAAGCAGGGCAGCCAAACGCTCAGAACCATCCAGTTCCACGATCTTGCGAATGTGAACCATGATTTCATCGTCAAGGTCTGCGCCACCAAGCTTGCCACAGGTTTCTGCCCACTGCTTGCCAGGCATTGCAAATGTCTGAGTCTCCTTGTGATAACCACAGTTGGTGTTCTCCATGTCAATGTCGTAACCAGCCATAAAGATGACTTCCTTAGTCATGACATATGCGCGATAAGCCCAAGGCATGTACAGGAAAGACTTCTTCTCTTTGGCAGGAGCAGTCCAGTTTGGCCTCTGTGCGCCATATTCGTCAACACGAGTATCGGACAAGAACATCTTCTTGATGCTATTTGCACGCATGTACATCAAGGTCTGAGAAACACCGAGTGGCAACTCAAGATCATTGAGGGTTGCATACATCTTGTTAAGTCCAACATTGTTGTTTGCACGAGCTTGATTGAACTTGTCAGCCTCAGTAACAGCACGTTCGTTACGGAGCATGGTTGTCCACTCGATGTCCTTGCCTTCAAAGATGCTGTTCTTCATGTCGTCAAGAACAGTCTGGAACGCATCAAGAATCTCTTTCGGATGGAAGATGCCCTCGATGCCAAAGAACTGAGCCAGAGTCTGGTCGTTGGTCTTTACCATGCCAGGACCGTGGTGAGGCTCAAGAGTGATGATCTCCCAGGTGCCATCGGTACCCAGCTCCTTCTTGAAGTTATCCACAGAAGTAACAATGTCGTAGCTGACAGAGCCATCGCTAAGACCCAACTCTACCAGACGTGCGTTAAGCATTGCCCTCTTGGTTGTGAGCACATTGCCCTTGATCTCGCCAGCAACACCATCGATGTTGGTGAGTACACGAAGGGTATGGTTGGTGATCTCCATTTCATCCATTTGCTTAAGCATCTTGCGCTTTGCATGCTTGGACATGTAAACATTGTTGGAGTAGACATCCTTTGCCTTCTCTACGGCCATGATGGAGACGCCGTCAAATGCTTTCTCTGCTGCAAACTCTGTACGGAGATGAGGCAGTGCCTTCAAGATCTGCTTGTGCGTCAACACCAAGATGCGAAGGAACTTGTCTCCATTGCTCTTGACATTGATCTTGTAGCCACGTGCAGCACGAACTAGTTCAGCAAGACGCTTGGTCATCTTGTCACTGTTCTTGACAGCAAGGCCAAACTCAGACAAGTTACTCCAACCCTTCTTGCCGTGGTCCTTAACACGAAGGATGGTCTCTGAGTCAAAGTCAGCCCAGCCAAAGATGGTGTCAAGAGGAACGTTGTTGAACTGCACGTGAGTCACCTGAGCTTCACCATCCAATGGGTTCTTGTAGCCGGTGATGTTTACGATGAACGACTGATTGCCAAATACATGCTCCAGCAGTGCGTAGTGGTAACCACCACGGTCTACTTCTTCTATGACAACAGTGCTGTCTTCCTTGAACCAGTAGTCCGGGTCATTGGTGATGACGCGTCCAATTGAACGAAGATGCGTTGGGTTTCTGTCGTTTCCACGAAGAACGGTTTCAACCAAGTATTCCTTGATCATGTTGTTTCCCTCCTTAGGGGTTTTGTTTGTTGCGTCAGCGGACTTGTCCACCTTGGCAAACTCTTGTTCTTTAATTGGTTCGGTCACTTCCATGACTTGCTCCTTTTCTTCTTCTTCATCTTCGAAATCAAAGTTTTCTGGATCTTTTGGTTCCCATACTTCTTCGTCCATTATTTCCTCCTCATGAGTTGGAACGGCAGCGTTGTTGTCACCGTCGTTGTTATTTGGGGTTGGGTCAACTGGAAATACTCCACCGTTGCCATCAGGATCATCATCACCCTTAGGCATGTTGGAGTGCAGTTCAGCAGCGGGGCCTCGCAGGTTGCCGGGCAAACCGTAGAACTCCAGGGCCTTGTCACTAGCCGAAACAATATCGGGGCTAAAGGACTCCAGGTAAAGACCATCCATGCTCCTGACTCGAGACAAGCACACGTAGCACTGGCCATCGGTAAAGATAGCTCCAGCTGAAATGATTGCAGAGTCAAGAGTCATGCCTTGGCTCTTGTGAATGGTGATAGCCCAAGCTGTCTTCAAAGGAATCTGAAGACGGAATTCTATGTCTTTCTGACCTTGGTGGAACTTTTCTGGAGCAACCCACTTAAGGCCAACTCGATTGAAGTTTACCAATACAGCTTGTTGGGTATCGTCAATCTGTTCGACAATTCCGGTATCGCCATTAACCAAACCATCATGGTTCAACAAACAGATGACTTGAGTTCCGACTTTCAACTTGAGAGTCTTCTCCACCAAAACATTCTTATCCCAGTAGCCCTTGTCTTCGACCCAAGACTTGGTTGCAGGATCAAACTTGTTGGGGTTTCTGTCGTATGCCGTAAAGACAAACTCTTGAGTAGTAAGAGCTGCCATTTGCCGTTGGTTGATGCTATCTGCTTCTCTGTTGGTAGGAACAAGAGAAACAACACCAGACTTTGGCTTTGGCCTGCTCATTGCAGTGTCAACGATAGGTTGCATGTCTTCTGTCCAAATGCCCTGACGAACATTGTTAAGGAATCCAGCAAAGAGAGAGTCCTGCTGACGAACAACCTGCTTGAGCTGATGAGTAACAACGCCGGCGTTCTTCCATGTCTCGGTCATAAAGACAAAGTTGGTCTGAGCCTTGTTCTCCTTGTCAACTGGTTCAATCTGAAGGAAGTCTCCAACAAAACAGAACCGCTTACCACCAAATGGCTTAGTCGAGTCAAAGATCTGACGGAACGCCAAGTCCAACTTGACAAAGTCATCCTTATGCATCATGGAGATTTCATCAATAACAATGAGTTCAACTGAACGCATACCACGAATAAACCGTTGATTACTCATGATGCCAACCAATTCATCAACAGACTTATTGGGGAACATGCGAAGAGCACTGTGGTAGGTCTTGCCATTGATATGGGTAGCAGCGATACCAGTGGTTGCAGTAACCACAATGGAACGACCATGCTGCTTCATTGTTTCAATTGCCTGGTTAAGGACAAATGACTTGCCGGTACCAGCATTACCTGTAAGCAACATATTGCCAGTGCCATTGACAATTGCCTCATAAGCCTGGCTTTGCTCCAGGTTAAGAGTGATGCCGTTGGGCAGGGTTACTGCACCAATCAGCGGGTTGTTGTTAACCTTCATGGTCTCCTCCTTCTTCTCCGTTGGCTTGACCTCAGGAGTCTTGATTTCTGGCACTTCGTACATGCCCTTGCGATTAAGCCACATCTTTGCAGTGACTTCATCAACAACGCCGTCATCCTTCTTGGGATAGACGGGCTTGCCTTCGATGACGGCAAACCAGCTAGAACCTGTTTCCTTCAGATACTCGTTGTCGGACCGTTTGAGCTCAACGCTGAGCCCCATGTCCGTTGTCCACTTGTCAACCGAGATGGTTTTCTTGCTCACCTTGGTCTCCTTTCCGTTGTCGGTCTCAGTAACCGGGTTGTTGTTCTGAGGCTGTTCTGCCTTCATGGTTGGTCCCTCCTTAGGGTTGTTTGGGGTGGGCTTGGAACTTCCGCCTCCACCGTTGAGATTGTCTGGGTTAATAAAGATGATTGGCTTCTCCATCTTCTGTGCATACTTGACGCAATTAGCAGTTCCGCCAGATGAACCGTCCCAAACTGCAACAAGGGCATCACAGTGGTCAACCATCCACTCATTGCGATCTTGCATACAGGTGTTGTTATACGGGCCATCATGAACCATTACTACTTGTGAAGCATGACTGAGCATCGTCTTGTAGCGAGCCTTGTCTGAAGGATTCCACTTGCTGTCGTGACCTTGGCAAGGTACGGCCACAATGAATGGAAGTCCAAGCTTGTTTGCAATAGATGCAGCATCCTGGTCGACGCCAAGGGCACCGCCGCTGATTACAACGATCTCATAGGTCTCGCCATGCTTATTTATTGCACGTTGAAGAACGTCATGGATTGCAGTACGTACAGCAGCACGCTTGGGGTTGGTAGGGTCAAAACCACCTAGCTTTTGCGGACGGTGTCCAGTGAAAGCAATGTGGTACTTCGGCTTTGTGGCCATGATTGTGTCCTCCTTGGACTTGGTTGCAGTTGCACCAGGTTGATGCAAGTCGATGAACTCTGCCACCTGAGGATTGTCCTCAAGCATCTTGGTCAGACGACCTGAGATGTTGGCAGATGTCGCCGCAGGACCGTCTGCGATAGCCCACACGTTGATAGACCAACGGTCAGGTGCAGCTTCAGTGACTGCATGCTCGTGCTTGCAGTTGAACTTGAAGACCTCGCCACCCTTCAAGGACAAATGGGTTGTTGTCTTGCTTGAATGGAAGGCATTGAGATCTGCTTCTGTCGGCCTTGCAGGCGTCCTCTTGGCATCGCGGTCGTTCTGGATGTGCCAGTTGCACACACCAAGGTTGAAGCCCATAGCCCACGGAGCCGCATATGTGGTGTCACCATGAGGCTTGATGTTCCCACCCTTACTGATGAGTGCAACTTGAGCCTTGAAACCATGCTTAGCACAGCGGTCAACAATCCACTGCCAAACCTCATCGTCCATGAGACCAGTAGTAAATGGCTGATTGCCGAGTGGAGCTTCATATGGCAGCCAGACACGCTGACGACCTTTGGCGTAGTTGGATACATCGGACTGCAGATGCGGAAGAACGTTCTTCTCCAGTAGGGCAGTAATTTCTGCAATCTCTTCTGGTGTCAGCTTCTCCAGCTTGATCAGTGCCGATGTGGGGATGGTTGGTGTTGGATTTGTGTCCATGGTTCCCTCCTCAGGGTTGTTGGCCAAGCGGACTAAAATGTCCCCATGGCATGCTTGAGGTGCGCAATAACACACCAGATCTTTGCCCTTAAGCTCATGCAGTTGTGCAAGAAGCTCAGGCTTTCCAAGGATGTACTCCTCATACTTGGCGATGACGTCACTACGCGAGCCGTCCTTGTCAATAACAAATGGGTTACCCCACTTGCTGCCTCGACCAATATACACTGCGTCAACAGGTGCAGTCTTCTTGTGCTTGTTGTGGACCTTGGGCTTGTTCACAGTTTCCTCCTGTGTATTCTGTAGGGACTTGATAGTGCCCGATTTTCCTTCTTTACGAAGCCGTTCTGCAAGTTCAATCTTACTAGGGGCTTGTATCTGAGTCCATTCATTGGATCCGGTAAATTTGACAATAAATGTCTTCATGTCATTCTCCTCTTGGTTGTGGTTGTTATTCATTGTTATTCTTCTTTTCTTTCTTAATTAAATCGATCATCATCTGCATCGTCGTCTGGTCCATAATAAGATGGTGCATCTACTTTAAGTTTATCTTTCAAGAACTTGATAATTGGAATGCGTGTCTCCTTATCAAGAACTTGATTGTGCTTACCAAGTAATTGAGTCATATACATGTGTTTAGTCACCTCTGCGTGGCCGATCCATTGACCTTCAACATCTTTAAAACCAATGATAATTGTCTGACGATTATAAACATCATCGGCATATTTACCAATGCAATTGTTCTGAGTAGCCCCCCATTCAACAAGGTCATGAGTCATCTTAGGAACAATCATTTGAATTCCTTTTGCAATCCATTTTCCATCAAATTCTGCAAATGTATTATAAAACTTGCTTCTAATCAACTTCTTGTTCTCAGTTTTAATCTTATTGGACTCTGCCATAACAAAGTTATGAATTTGCTCAACATTCATTCTTGATCGAGACACGTGTTGTTTGATTGCAGTTCTATGGTTACGACTCTTTATGTCCTTAAACATACGTGCTGTATCAATAGCATACTGTGGATAATAATAATCTGATTCAGTCCCAAACATCTGAATTAGGTATTCATCCTTAAGGCCAAAGTCTCGAAAGAATGACTTGAAATACTTTCTGATTAAAGGAGTTGAATTGTAACGCATGGAGTTGCACACTATATCAAGATCCAACTTCTCTAAGACTTGAGGATTAAACCCACGTGCAATGATTAAGAGATTGATAGCTCCACGAAGATGTTCTAATGTCTTGATGCTATTGATGTCACCAAAGATTCTTTTGGTTACTCCATGATGATTCATGTAAGCTTTATTTAAGATCTTTTTAGTCGACATTTCTCCACCAATCCAGTAGATATCACTCTGGGTGATATCATTTGGATACAAGCTTCTTGATGTGCCACTATACTCGGTTGGCATATACTTGAGGATTTTCAATACATCTTCTTCTTTGATCAACTGATCACGCAGACCAAGCGTTGTGAATTCGATTACATTGCTCATTGGAACCAACTTCCTTCTTGCCATTTCAGGGTAACCAATAGCCCAAATTGGTGCACCTGTCTTTTTGTTCTTCCACATAAAGCGATACCCTTTATCAGTCTTGTTCATAAATAGAACTCCAGGCCACTTCTTCTCATAGTGCTGACCTCTGGTGTTAATCGTTGCTGTTCTAAACTCAACAATCCAACCAGCTTTTTGTCCAGGCATTTCAGATACGTACATCTGATTTACGGATACATAATCGAACAACTTGCGATCTTCATATTCCTCTCCATATGTTTGTTCAGGCTTTAAGGTCCGCTTGGTACGTGACCCAGAATTTACAACTCGAGTGGAGTATGCGTGCAATGCAGAGAAGTCATCTTCACCAGAACTGTACAGGCCCAACTTATTCACCTTGTTATCGAACTTTGCAATGGCATTCATTGCATCGGAGTAGCTGCGATTGGTCATGATGCTTAAATTATGACTCACCTCAGCTCTAATCATTACGTGTTGGATCTGAGTGCTATCAAGTATCGCCTTTGCCAAGTCCATCGATGACATTTCTGCTGGATCTTTGTCTGCAAACCAAAGGTTATATTCCTCTATGGTCTTGTCTTGTTTCTCTATGATAAGTTTCATTGGCTTGTCTTCCTTTACTGGGAATGGGTTTGTCTCTTTGTAGCGTTCGTCAATGTCATTGTTCATAATGTTCATATCTTCTGTCTTGTTATCTTCTTCGTTCATTGTGTCCTCCCAATTGTCTTTCATTCGCTGACCTCCCAATTGTCTTTCATTCGCTGAATTGCCCCTTCTGGTACTCCATGAATGTTTTTGTATCCGCCGTTGCAAACAATGATCTCATACTTAACTCCGAGTTCATTTGCTAGGTCAACGTACTTCTGGTATTCCCACCTCTTGACAAAGGTGTTAGCTACAGCTACGTTTGCAATGTCTTGCATCAAAGCATCCCGGACAGCTTCATAGCACTTTTGGTGCACCTCACCTAACCTGCTAGGGTCAAAAGCGTAGTTGCCTTGCTGGTCCACCATATATGCATCTGCCTCGAACGCAGCGTTTGGTGCTAGCTTCCTTGCCATCGTACTTTTCCCGCTACCGGGAATTCCTCTGATAATGTATAACATTTTCATATTGCTCTCCTTCTTGTGGTTCATTTTTATTTCCCTTTCTTTTGTATCTTCTTTAAGCATGATGGGTCAACAATCCATAAGTGGTTATACTTAGGATAATTGCAGTTTGGTATGCCGCCAATGAATTTGATATTCTTTGATCTAACGTAATAGATCTCCCCACGCCAAACAAAAGCAAGGTAATGATTACCATACTTTTCTTGTAAGTACTTACTCTCAAAGCGGTACTTAAATTTATAGCTAAGACATATAAATGGACAATCATCATTTATGGTCTTAACTTCTATATGACGAGGCTTGTTGTCCTGCCAAATTGCCTTAATGTCATAGTTGATTGTACTGTTACCATACCTAGGCCTTAAGCTTTTGGATGGTTTTGTAAGTATTTTCCATTTATTACCCTTAAGGGCATTAACCACTAATTGTTCTCCATTTCTACCAAGTTCACGAGCTTTTGTATTTGATGCATACTTAAGCTCAGAGTTGTGTTGTTTCATAGCACTTAATTTACTTACGGCCCGCAGATACCAATCTAGGTCTTGAGCACTAAATGCACTTTGCTCATTGAGAGCCAATGAATACACTTCATCATAAGTTAGATATATTGTACAAACGGTTGTAAGATAGAACCTGTAATAGGCTATTATTTGTTCTACGCTAGCTTTATTAAGGTTGTAATTAAGCAGCTGTTGATTAGTGTGCATTTTCATATTACTCTCCTTTTCGTTGTCTTTCATCAGTTCTCTCCTTTGATCTCATCAAACAGTGTCGGTTGCTTAGCCAAATAGGCCTTGACCTTTTCTGCCTTCTTGCGGTTATCCTGTATTGCAAGGTGCTTTTCTATGACAGGATGATCTACCTTTACAATACCGTTACTTAGAGCGGCAGCTGGATAGATCCTGATATAGCAGGGCCGGCAATAAGCCCAACCCTTGGACCATCTAATTGGTTCAGGATGTTCGTCCTGACAATTGGGATTTGTACAGAAACGTGCAAACATCTTACTCATATTGTTCTCCTTCTTATAGTTCATTGTCTTACGACCACTTCTTTGCATCAATTACCACAAGGCCATGATTACGCATGACCTCTTGATTCTTTTCTTCGTCTTCCATGGCAAAGCACAAATCAAACTTCTTCTTCAACTTCTTGATCATCTGATCTTTGTAGATAGATGAGGGAACGTTATTCAATGCAGTTGGCCTGTGCCAAATAGAATCAACCAAATGATCAATTCCCAACTCACGGAACTTAATCCATGTGTTCTTCTTGCATGTCTGCCCCCGTGCAGTCAAGAAGACAAGCTCATAGCCCATCATCTTGAAAGCCTTCAAAAGAGCAATTCCTCCATCAAGAGCTTGTGCCTTGAGGGTATCTTCTACCCATTCAAGGTCCCGCTCTGGTGACCAGTCTGGAGTGACAGTAACTAAAGTACCGTCAATGTCAACTAGGACCGCCTTTTTCTTAGCTTTTACTTGCATTTCCATTTCCATTTCCATAATTTTCTCCTCTGTTGTTTTCATTACTACTGCCCTTCTTCCTTAAGGATGACTTCTTTCCAAGCCATCTTATAATTTAACCCGTCGGTCTTCTGCTTACATTGAAAGCGAAGGACATTGCGCTCTACTTCAACGATGTATGCCTCATACGAGCCGTAAAAAGACCATGCTTCTTTAAACCAACCATAGACCGTTACTTTAAAGTCAGAGTCCCTATCGGCATAGGTTGTGTTGACAACCCATTTACAGCCGTCTTCTGCCATAAAGACAGTTTCATGTGGTGAGTCGTAGTTAAACCTCATCACTTTTCCCTTCTCTTGATTTTCCATCATTTCTTTCTTTCCTTCTTCTTTCATTTTATTTATCCCTTTCAGGTATAGATATAACGCCAGAGAATACTGACGTAAATTCTTTTGCTCCATCACGTTGGAAGTCGCAGAAGAAAGCATTTGACACACCTTGTTCCCCCATTGGAAAGCCGTATTCAGGAAAATAGAAATCCCCAAATATAAACCTTCCAATACGAGCAATTTGCTGAGGAAGTGGAGTGGTGAACCAGTTTTCTTCCCAATCGTAATATGATGGTGCTGGATGCCAGTCATAAACATCCTCAAACTGTATACGAACATACTCCGTATCAAGTCTTTGTATATTAAAGGTGAATCCACCAATCATATAAAAGAGCTCTGGCCTGGAGCCAAAGCCTGCCCCCTCATAAAGGATGGTACTGTCTACACAATACCGCCCATCTTGACCATCTGAAATGCGATCAAACATTCCCGATGATTGTTGGACATATTCGAAAGGTACAACTTGAATACCACCCTTACCTCTTAGGTAATGGTACATCCACTTGTATCGACCCTTCTTTGTAGTCGTGGAGAACACTAATGCTATTAGCATCAGTGCCCACCTTGTGATTCTGAATTTTACTTTATTCATCTTAGTTACCTCCTTCATTGGGACATTTTCCATCTACGAGGAATCTTTTACTCCTCATACATCCGTATTTATTAATACGATCTACGACCTTGTTATAGTGGATTCCGTCTCCAATAACTCTTACATAAGCTTTCTTTCTTAGCCCACCAAGAATCCTTCCGATACCCCAAGCAATGTCGCTTAGCTCATCTTTGAATTCTTCAAAGTTCTTAACTTCAAACAATTCGTAGATTTCACCCCTCCTCTTGCCATCTATTAAATCCCTGCTGAAGATATCAGCAAAGCCATCTCTCCATGGACGTACATTCATGCATCCACACCAACGAACATTCTTCATGCCCGCTCCTTTCTCTTTTCTTTCTTTCATTGTTATTTCCCTTCCTTGAATGGCAAGTTAATTACTTGACCAACACGAATATTGACAATGCCACCATTAATGTCAACAATCTTTGACACTGTTTCTCCTGTACGGAAATGATCAGGGCAATACCTTTCAGCTATGCCCCACAATGTGTCACCTTCCTTTACTGTCACCGATGTAATAACACATGTAGCTTCAGGTTCAGGTGTAGTGATTGTGTCATATGCCTTGATTAAAGCATCAATCGGTGCATTGAGTAGACCACTCCAGCACATGATTGTGATAATTCCGGTAAATGGAATTACCAATACCGCAATCCTTCTATTTCTGTAAACAGTACGCATAGTGCGCCCTTTCTTTTTGTTGGTTGATGTTGACATGGGTGTTTCTCCTTTGTTCAGGGACCGTAGTCCTACCCATAAAAAAAGAGCTCCCCCAGAGCCGAAGCCCTGAGGGAGACACTTTCTTTCTTTTAGTTAAAGATTAGCGGAACGGATCCCAGCTATTATCTTCTTCTTCAATGCCCTCTTCTTCGGACATAATCCAGTTGTATCCAGCCTTAGCAGCAAAGAACATACCAACAATAATAAAGAAGAGTACACCCTTCCAATTAAGCATGCTCAATGCAAAGCCAATGACGCTAAACACAGCACCAATACCACCAAAGATAATGCTAAATGCAATACTTACAGCTGGAGTAAACACTCCAACAGCAATGATGATTGTGATTTGTGCAGTCCGTGACAATCCACGGAACCAGTTAATTAAAGTTTCCAACGGAAACCCTCCTATGTGACACACTGTTAAGGCTCATGTGTTTCCTAATACATGTTGTTTTACATGCCAGTATCATTCGCATGGTTTCTGTTATCACGTGAATATGGTATTCACAGCTTATTTATTGTCCCCAATAACCAGGACATTAACTCCATTACAGAGTAGCTTCCTATCGTGGATTCGAACCACGCTAAACACCCAATGTGAATAGGAAGAATCGTTTGCTATTGCTGAACGTTAATCACTGGACGTGATGGTTGAGCATTAGGCAAAAGATCAGGGCGGTTATCAGCAGCCCATTTGGTGACAAGTGCTTTCTTAATATGCACAAGGGTGTCAGGATGGATACCCTTTGATACACAGTATGCAGGAAGCTTGACTTCAACATAACCATCACGGTCAAAGTGACGGACAGAATAGCCATTCATGTCATAACCATTAGCTACGAGGAATTGGATGAGTATGCGTTCAAACATATCATTCTGTTGCATAATACGGCCAAGGCCTGACATAGTGCTGCTGATGCCATCAAAGACATTCTTGATATCTTCTGCTGGATTGGACATTGTAATCCCCTTTCAGGATTGGATAGACCCCCATACCCGGGTGGGCATGTTAAAAGGCCTAAGGACACACATGTATCTCCTATTACCACCCTAAAAATTTTTCCTTATTTCTACCCCTATGAATTTTTATATATCCTTATATACCCTTGTATACGCTCAAAAAAAATCCAAGAAAAATACCAAATGAGGTTGCAAACAGTCTGGGGACCTGATAGGTTTTCTCACAAGTCGGAAATCGCCGGCGATAATCACCAAAAAAGAAAGATACCAAATGAACTACATGTGCTGTGAAAAGTGTGGATCAGAGTTCATCCTCAAAGAAGCCTACTCTTCATCCGTAAGATGCCCTGACTGTGCTAGCTGGGTAGACCTAGAGCCAGTATCAGCTTACTCATCAACCTACTACGACAAAGGATACTCAGACGAGTACGTCGACTTTGATATGGATAACTATGGATACAATGACTGAAAAGATACAGACAATGCCTAACAAAACACACAGAATACTACTAGTGGGATCAGAGAAGTTATTTCAAGCTAATAACATTCTCAATCAATTCTCAAAAGAACATGACATTTATCTTTATTCCTACAATGAGAACATATCTCTAAAGGCAAACGCTAAGGCTCTATACAGAGAGATCTTACCGTTACTGAGAGAGAACTACGAGCAAGTCGTATTCATGGGACATGGCTCAGACTGCAATCTCCTGTATGGACTCTATGATGACAAGAGTTTAAAGTTTGACGCCGGCGTTTTTGTCAATTATCAACACTGTGATGATGCGGTCCCTTCGCATATACATGAGCACTTAGAATTAGACAAGGCTAAGATTTATAGCTTTGTGACAAAAGGGAATAAAAAAAGACCAGTGGAATATCTCACTGATCATCAATACGTAAAAAGTTTGTTTGGCACTATTAGATCTAAAAGACTCTCTCAAGAGATCTTTGGATGTGTAGTGTATGGAGCATACAATAAGGATTATTTAACAGGCGAACCTACGTTATTTTTGAACTAAGTATTAGCCTTGGCTTGGACCTATGTACAGTTGATGTACTTCGTCTGGGCCAAGGTCTTTTACTATCTCGTCTACGTCTTTTTTGATAATCTTAGACATCTCTAGGACAAGTTCCCATTCTTCCATGGAGAAAACAGAAAACACTATTTCTCCTCTTTCCGAGACATGACCTGTGATCATCTTTTCATTTGGATCCATACCCTCAGGTAGCAGAAAGTCCATGAACTCTTGACGAGATACTTCGTTCTCAAAGATGTCCATGAACTGGTCAAAGAAGTCCATTTAGTTCCTATCTGTAGATAGCTATGGTTCTATAGTAACTATCAGAAGTTAAAAAAATTCCAAAAAAATTTGTCGGCGGAAAGGTGGGGCTATTTAGATATTGTTTTAAACAACTCATAATAAGAAACATAATTATCTATCTGTGATTGTTTCTGTTTCTTCTCTGCTGCCTTTTTGTCTTCAGACTTAATTATTCTATAATGTCTAACTATCTTCTTCATCGATCTCCACCCAATAGTCTCCGCAGTCACGACATCTTATGTCATAACGTTGTTTGTCGTCTTCATAATCTTCTTTAGGTAAAGCATTGAGAATAAATCTTGGAGGGTACTTGCAATCAGGACACGATGTCGGTTGAAAGACCATTTTTGATCTGCTCCTCAATCTCTTTCACTAGATCTGGATCTTGCTTTATCTTTTCGATAGCGTTGTCTCTACCTTGAGAGAAAGACTCTCCTTGATAGTAAACCCATGCACCTCGTTGTGCAAAGATTCCCTTTTGCATACCTACGTCAAGTAAGCAACCAAAATTATCTACGCCTTTACCATAGTAGATGTCAAACTCGGTAACCTTAAGCGGTGGTGCCATTTTGTTTTTGATAATCTTGGCTTTTACTTTAATGCCAATAGATTCACCAGCTTTGTCCTTGAGGTCTTCCTTCTTGCGAACATCAATACGAACAGATGCTGCATATGGTAATGCTCGGCCGCCAGGAGTTGTTTCCGGATTACCAAACATAATACCAATCTTCATACGAATCTGATTAATAAAGATAACAAGCGTTTTATGCTCATTGGCAAGACCCACAATCTTACGAAGACCCTTTGCCATCATACGAGCTTGCAAGCCCATCTGATTAGCCTCCATGTCGCCTTCTAGTTCTGCTTTTGGCACAAGTGCTGCAACTGAATCAATTACAACAACACCAATCTCTCCAGTGCGAATCAACTTGTCTGCGATCTCAAGTGCTTGCTCGCCGTAATCTGGTTGAGCAAGAAGTAGTTCATCTAAATTGACACCAAGAGCCTGCATGTACACTGGGTCCAATGCATGTTCGGCATCGATGTATGCACACTTCAATCCCATCTCTTGGGCTTGTGCAACAACTGATAAAGATATTGTTGATTTACCAGAAGACTCTGGTCCGTAGATTTCTACTACTCTACCTAAAGGTAAGCCACCATTACCAAGGATCATATCTAATGATAATGCTCCAGTTGGGACTGATGGCCAAGATTGAACATCTGATGTTCCTAAACGCATTACTGCGCCTGCTCCAAACTGTCTTTCAAGTTGAGCAATTGCTAATTCTAGTGATTTGTCATCTGCCATGATTCTATTTTACCATATCCGTGGTGTGAAGACTGTAGTTAATCTGCTTTATTTCGTTAACCACTTTTACTCTTAGCTCTTTGAGAAGTTTTTTTGACTGCCAATCATTACCAAGTGCGGCAACATCTATTTTTTCCAGCAAAGTGTAAAGCTCTTTTAGTCTAAGTGAATTGCTTACCATATAACTCTTTTCGTTTAATAAATGATATACTTGTTATGTAAATAATTCGTAGTATACAAGGTTTGGAGTTTAAATGAAACGAATTTTCGATAGCAATATTGATGTCAAGTTGGAGTTCCAGCGAGCAATGATTCTTCTTTATAAAAGAATAGATACAGTTGATGATCTTTTAAGATATTGGCACTTTTCCGGCCCCTGCACTTATCCGCATCCTTCGATAGAAGATATTTCCTAAAATACTTGACAAGATTTGCACTGTGTGAGTATACTCCTATATAAGAGAACTGAAGTAGCCAAAGTGTCCAAAACACAAGCGTGAATCAATATCTTCTTATCTAGATAAGTTAACTTATATAAGTATACTTATATAGTGTGGCATCTTGCTTTAGAAATAAATACTTTTAAAGTGTTACTATTTTATAAAAGCAAATAAGAGGCTACATATGAACATCTATCAAATCTATGTGCCGGAACTAGCGACTTACGTAAAGTATAAAGTTCTTGAGCCAGAAGAAGCAAAAGCACTTCTTGCTGAAATAGAAGATAAACCAATTAAAGAGTACAGAAAAGCAATTCTTGAATCTGTAATTTATAATATTAAAACAGACGTTGCAGAGTCACTAAGAGCTATGTCTCGTGCTGCAGCCGAAAAATGTTTAGAGGCCTTGTATTCTGGATGTATAATGCTTAACCCCGGTCTAGACATAGACCAGTGGATTGATTTAGCTTATACTAAAAATCAAACAAATAATCGTCCACAACCAAAGACTAAAAACGATCTTCCTGATTTAACTGACCTTCCTCCTGAACTTGAGGAATTTTTTAATAAGGGTCTTAAAAAGACAACTGAGACTAAACAAAAACCTAAACCCAGAAAGATTACTAAAGAAAAATTTCTTGGCTTAGAGTCTCATTTAAAGAAAAACATTATTGGACAAGATGAAGCTATTGAAGCTATTTGTTCTGCTTTAAAAAGATCTTATGCAGGAATGAATGACGACAGTAGACCAGTAGGAGTTTTCCTATTTGCTGGAGCATCTGGAGTTGGTAAGACTCATTTGGCAAACTCTTTGCACAAGTACCTATACGGTAACGATAATTCCATGGTTAGAATTGACTGTGGAGAGTTTCAGCATAAACATGAGAATCAAAAGCTTATCGGTTCGCCTCCTGGATACATTGGCCATGAAGACGGTGGTCAATTAATTAATTTAATTAAGAAGTATCCAAATACAGTAGTACTGCTTGATGAGGTGGAGAAAGCCCATCAGGACATTTGGAATACATTTTTAAGAGTATTTGAAGACGGAACTCTAACAGACAACAAGGGTCGTCAAGTTAGCTTTAGAAATACAATCATTATTATGACGACTAACTTGGGTAACGATAAGATTTCAGATGATCTATTGAAAACTTCCGCTGGATTTACCGGAAGAGTTGACTTCTCCTCTAAGACCGATCGAATGCCAAAAAGAGAGATCATTGAAAAAAATACCAGAGAATCAGTTCGCAAGCATTTTAAACCAGAGTTTATAAATAGATTAGATAAGATCATTGTATTTAATCACTTGGCAAGAAAAGACCTTCAGCAAATTGCTGAACTAGAAATGTCCGTAGTTAAGTCTAAACTTTTAAATAAAGGTTATTCTTTAATTTATACAGATTCTGTTGTAGATGCAATTATAGACAAAGGGATAGATACAGTTAAGGGTGCAAGAGGTCTATCTCAGATTAGACGTGAGCATATTGAGAATTCAATTGCTGATACAATTATTGATGAACAAGTTCCAAAGGGAACTGTTTTCTATATTGACTATGATGACGGATTTGTTATAAAATTAAACAAACCTAAAAAAGAGAAAGAAGTGACTAATGACTGAAGAAGAAATAAAATTAAGAACTAAATTCTATTTAGCACCTGTATCTACTTCAATAGAAGAATTAAGAACAATGGATAAAGAATATACATCTTATCCAGGTTTAACTATGAAGCAGGCAAAAGAAACATATAATAAAATTCTAGAATTTAAAAATAGTTTAGATCCCGATGGAGTAAAAATAGTCAGAAGTTAGCATTCAATATAAATAAAGTATTACTATAGATAATAATACTTATAAAGGATTTTAACTATGGCATTTATGTTTGGAAGAGGACAAAAATCTAGTTCATCTGCACGCGGTTATAGTGGCCCTGGAATTAGAATGGATCCTAGCACTTTAGACGACAGCGTAACCACCTCGACTAGTTCAAGTAGGTCATTGTACGCTGAGAGGCTTAAGAATAAATTTAATTTAGGAATACCAGGAAGAGCTAGTGCAACAGCTGCATCTGATGCAGCAAGCGATTACGTTCCCAGAGCACAAAGTCCAGCAAGAAGAGGCTCTAGGATGGCTGGAGAAACCTCAACTGGAGTAAGGCAAGCTTTAGGTCCAGCACCCCTTGCAAATAGACCATCCGTAAGTAGAACCATGTCCCCTTCTACTAGAAGACAGATTCAAGTTATGAGAGGAATGGATATACGGAGGAATGGAAAACATGGGCGCTAGCCCTTTACCTGGCACAAGGGCAACTGGCAGAGCTCCTAAGGTTTCAAATGCACCAGTTCAGGCAAATGGTTATGGTTCTTTGGTTGGCAGGGGTGATGCAGCTAGAAACGCTAGAGGAGCTGCATCGGCAAGAGATTCTGCAGTAGCTGCATCTAGAAGACACAATGCAGCAATGAACCCAGGAAGGGTAACCAGGACCGCTGGACCAGGAAGAGGTGTTAGACCTTTTCCATATGGGAATGGCGCTCACGCAGGAAGGCCAGCACCAGTGGGAGCTGGAGGATTACCTGGAGACATTAATCTAGGAACAGCATCTCAAGTTAATACAAATCCTTTTAACACATTAGCACCTAGAGCAGGCAATAATGCAGAAAAAGCAACTGCAGCTATAGGTAATAATAAACCAATAAGACCTTTTCCATACGGAAATGGCGCCCATGCAGGAATGCCAGCACCAGCAGGAACTGGAGGTTTGCCTAAAGACATTAATTTAGGAACAAGATCTCAGGTTAATAAAAATCCTTTTAATACCTTTGGTGGTGCAACACATGCTCCACCAAGACCAGCTGGAGCTGGAGCTGGAGCTGTAGATGACGCAGTCAGAAAAGCTCCAACGCCAACTGCTCCAGCCAGAGAAGCTGCTGAAAGAGTTGGCAAAAAAGGCTTCATGCGAAGCGGAAGAGGCATGCTAATAGGCGCAGGTGCAGCGGTTGTAGCTGGTTTGGCATATTCAGGAAGAAGAGGAGAAGGTTCTTCAGGTGGAAGAACCTCTCAATACAGATACTAAAATAATTAATGTAAGGTGAAAATGTGAATGAATGGAAAAACTATATAAATACAAATGGAGATTTTGAACTTCCAAATTTTTTATATAAAACAATAAATGATTTAATGAAACAATCTTTGGACATGGGCACATTATTGTCGTCAGATCCAATAAAATTAAGAGCCTATAAAGAGCAAACAAAAAAACTTTTTAAATCACGCTGGTTTGACATAGCAGAAGCTCTTGAATTCTTTGGCATCATAGATAAGTGTGCATGTCATGCAAACGGTAAAGATTTTTACTGCGAAGTTTGCAAGGGCGCAAGATATATTCCAACAGCTGTTTTAACTCCTGACGAAATGCGAGAGATTGGCGTTTTTGTCGGCGCAGGACAAAATGTTAACCTGATGGAAAAACTACAAAAAAGTATATCTCAGGTAATCCAAGATTTATAAATGCAATGTCCAAGATGTGATAGCAAGATGCAAAACATCGTAGAGTATATTACTGAACATGAAGAGTTTATTTACTCAAAAGAATTTTACTGCACACGATGTAAGAGTTGTGTTATTGAACACTTTGATAAAATAGGTTTTATCGCAAGCGAATGGATTGATTTTAATGTCTAATGTAGAAAAGTATGAAAAAGAAAAATTTCTTCAAGGTTTTGAATCTTTAAGGCCAGATTTGTTTTTACCTGATTCATATACAGATGAAGAAAAGGAAAAAGTAGCAGAACTCGTCAGACCACAAAGAACAAAGACATCTATGTTCTCTTCTATTCCAATGACCTGTGAAACATACAAATGTGTTTTTGCAGATACCTGCCCCTTGCTGAAAGAAAATCTTGCTCCAGCAGGAAAGCCATGTCCAATTGAAATGTCTATTGTTTCTCAATTCACTTCAGATTACATGCATCAGCTGGAAGTAAATCCAGAAAACTTAGTAGAAGTTTCTATGGTTAGAGATTTAGTTGATCAAGAAGTTCAATATATTAGAAAAACAAAACTTCTTGCTAAAGAGCATTTTATTCAAGAAAATGTAATTGGAGTTGATCAAGATGGTCAACCAATTATGAAAAAAGAGTTACACTTAGCAGTTGAACTAGAAGATAAGCTTCATAAAAGAAGAAAAGATTTACGAAATCAACTTCTTGCAACTAGAGAAGCTAAAGCAAAAATGGGTCAAACACAACTTGATACAGCGCAAGCTATTTCCGACATCTTGGACAAAGTTCAAGGAATTGAAAAAGAAAGACAAAAACTTATCAAGCAAAAAACTGGCCAAATTGACGTAGACGAATATATAGAAATAGATCCAGTAAAAGACCATCAAGATGAAATTATATGATTCAGAAAATACAACCAGATACGAAAGGCTAGTAAGATCTCTTACTGGCCAAATGGAGCGGTGGATTAACCGCAAAAGGCCGACAAGCTGCTCCTATAACGACTGAACAGGTTAATAGAATTTATGGAAGTGCAGATGATGTTTTTGCTAGATATCAAGCATTTGAGGATGAATACTATAGACTTTTAGAACAACCATCACAAAGAGCCAAGTATGCAAATTTTAACATGGATCTTCAAAGAAGGTCTGGAAGAATAGACCTTAGTTTGTTGACATATCAGAATCAACAAAATCTAAAGAATCAATTTAGAAAACAAGTTCTTCAGGTAGATCAACTTTTTAATGATGTTGGTCTTCCTGGAATGGAATTCAAATCATCTAACTTATATTCAGCTCTGTTAAAGTATGATGTTCAGGCTTCAGACAATCCAATGTCAACTCTTCTAAATAGAATGTTTCTTAATGTCAATCCACTAAAAGAAGGTTTTGATGCAATCAACTTTGGTGGATCTTCAATGTTATCAACTCAGTCTTTAAGAAGAATATCGAAACCTGTAGATCCTGGAAAAATAGATTTTAAAAAAGTACTTACTTTTGACGTTGAAACAACAGGCGTTACAGCTGATTCTCAAGTAAGACAGTTTGCTTATCAAGTTGGAGAAGAAAGAAAAGTTTTTTCCTATAAAAATCCACTAATGGATACAGCTACCGTAACTAAATCTGGTCAAAGCTATAGAATGTCAGACTTTGTAAACTTAGCAGAAGGTGCCGATGAAGTATTTGAGATGGGAGAAGATGGGAAAATATTTGCTGGGCATGTAAAAGAAATGCTGACAGCAATGGAAAATTCAAATCATATTTCTGGTCACAATGCACTCTTCGACTTAGGTAAATTGGGCGATACATTACATGCTACCGGTGCACTTAGAGCTGATGAAGATCTTAGAACACAGTTTTTTAGAGTATTAGATAAAGTCAATCAAAGCGATAATTATTTAATAGATACAGCTGAGACAATGAGGTCGTATTTTACAGACGAAGCCTCCAGAGTTGTTGGAGAATCTGGCGATAGAGCATCTAGGATGGTTAGTCAACTTCTTGGTCCAGAAATGATAACAAAAGCTGGAATAGGTGGAGGAGCTGCTCCTGTTAGCGTTGAAAACTTGGCGCTAAACAGTAATATATTCGAACTAATAGAAAAACATGAACCAGAACTAGCTAAACAAATGACAAGAGATCTTGCAAAAGGTTCTCACATTGCAGACACCGACATTGCAATTCAAGCTTCTTTAGATAGATATAGGGTAAAAAGTTTAAACAATGAACTTGGTGGAGATAGGTTAACTTTTAGATTCGGAGAAAATGGAGAAACCTTAGGAAATCCATTAAGTGAATTTGAAACATTTGCAAGATCTAGAATATTTAAATCTCAAGCTTTTACGCCAGTAACAAATATGGCAAGCGTTCAACATATTTCTGACTCTGTTATGACTTACTTAAATACTGAAAAAGGCATGCAGGGAATTGAACTTAGGGTCAAGGGTTCTGATTTTGGATTTGATGGCCAAGAAGGAATATTAAGGTTTAGTAATAAAAATAGAGAATATGAATTTAGGGCTTTTGGTTCTGACACTGGAGAAATAGTAGATTCAGCATCAGCTAGAAACTATATTACAAGAACTATAAATGATGCACGAAGTGCCGGCGAAGGAACCGCCTCTACCTTAAGGGTTGGAGGAGAAGCTGTTGCAATTGGCGCAAGAAATGTTTTGGATGAATCTATTTTAAATTTAGGATTTAACTTTACAACAGCATCTTCTGCAGATTCAATCATGAGATCAAGATCTGTTTTAGAATCAAAAGGATTGCAAGCAATATCAACAGATGTTGCGGATGAAGACTTGCTAATTAGATCTCTTGGTTTAACAAATGAGCAGTTTGGCGCTGGCCAATCATATGGAAATATAGTACAAAGAATAACTAATTCACAAAAGTCAAATGAACCTTTAGTCCATCAAGTTAGGAACCCTCTTGGGTACAGCGCTAGTGTATTAGATTCATATACTGAAAATTTAGCTAAAGTTGGTTTACCATTTTCAACAATAGGTGACATGAATAGAATTATGTCAGTTGGGTTAGCTGAGGCAACAGCATCTATTGGAGAGGCAGCTGGGATAAATTTAACACACGGCAGAAATGCAAAACTTACAACAGAAACCGGTTTGTCGTTCTTTAAAATGCAAAATGTTACAAGAATGGGAACTATAACACAAGACGCAGTAGATCCACTTAAAGCACCTTCAAAAGTTATGGCTGGATTTTCTCAAATGTTTGACATAGGACAAGATTCTACAACAGGAAGGCAAACATTAAGTGTTAAGGCATTCGAAGGATTAGACAACTTAAGTGGAGACATAATGTCAACTGACTTAAATAGATTTACATTAAGCTTTGTTTCTGGTTCTGGCGAAGGAGATAAGATGATGCCATCTAGAGTTAATTTAACTTATAGAGTTCAAGCAGAAACAGCTCAAGAAGAATCTCAAGCACTTGCAAGGTATATGCTAAAAAATGTAGAAGATTTTCAAGATCACATGAGGAATGTGTCAACGGAAGATGCAAATCTAAAAAGATACATTGATGAACTTATACAATTTAAAACACTTCCAGAAGCAGACGTAAGAACAGATAAAGTTGTCAACAGATTAGCAGAGCAAATAAGAGAAACTGGAGTAGTTTTTGGATATGCAGAAGGTCAATCCGCTGAAGCAATAAGAACAGCAGCACTTAGAGGTGGAATAGATATGGTTGACAATGATGTAAGAATGACCTCTATGGCAATGAGAATTGCTCACGCTGACACAGGCTCTGGAACCCTAACACTTTCTGCAATATCTGATACCACGGCAGATAATATAGTTGGCAGAACTTCTCAGATGGCTCAAGAAGAAACTTTTGCCGCCTTAGATAGATCAAATCAATTAAATGAAATTTTTACAAATGAAGGAAAAAAGAGAAGAGCACAAAGAATAGTCACAGCTGCAAAAAACTCTTCAGCTACAGATGAAGCGGTTGACTTAAGTCGTAGGCCTGCAATGGATTTTTCCACAAGAATGACAGATTTCTATATAGCCAATAAACCAAAAATAGGTTTTGCTGCAATAGGACTCGCTGTGGCTGGAGCTGGTTACTATATAGCTAAAGATAGAAGAGAGCAAAGACTTTACGAAGAAACTAGAGAAGTTCAAAATTTTGAGCCGACAAGCCCAAGGACACAAAGACCAAATTTCAATGCAATGTCAAGCCCCAAAAGTACCAGGAGAGACCCTTTGGTTACGGCAGGGGTTGTTGGAAATCTTGATAGAAATAAAGTTAACCATACTAAAATGGGTCCAAATAAATATAATCATCTTTACGGGAATTAAATAATATGCGTGGAAAATTAGCAAACATAGGAAGAAGAGCAGCCAGTGCAAAAAAATCGATAAAAGAATATAATCCTATGCCTCAGGGAAGAGGTATGGCTATGTTAATGGGGCGGGGTTTTTGCGGCAGGTGTAGTTGGAAACTCTGCTAGGTCTTTTTTAGATCTAGGTAACGAAGCTGCTTTTGGGGACAAAGATGCAGATAGATACTTCTTAGGAGAAAGAGGTCTTAGTCCAGGAACGCTTCTTGATTCAACGGTGGGATCTGGATTTGCAGCTGGAGGCACAGTCGCTGGAGGTTTATTGGGGGCCGCAGGTGGAGCAGCAGTTGGCATGGGTGCGTCTAGTATGCTAAAAGAGGCTAAGTTTGCAAATGATGTTAATATCCCAGAAAAATTTGCAGACGACATCCCTTTATTACGTGGCAAAAAAGTTCCAATGGGTGGAAAAACTCTTTTTAAAGGAGGAGTATCACCTAAAGCCAGGGGGCTTGGTCTTATTGGAGCAGCAGTAGGTGGAACAATAGGAGCTTCTGCTTTTGTTTCTAGTCACATAAATAGAAATAGAGATTTTTACAAAGCCAATCCCTACAGTAGGGGTTCGGCCATGCAGGCTTCTTCAACAGGAGCATACGGAGACATAGTTCTCGGAATGCATAACAGTAGGAGGGGATAATGGATCCAGATCAGGTAAATGAACTTGGAGAAGGAGACATTCCATTAGCCTTTAGGATGATGGAAAATATTCCTGGCATAGCTGCATCACTAGGTTTTGCTCAATATAGAGCTTCTAATACATTAATGCGCGGTGGCTTTCAAGATAATCGTAAAGGATATGGTTTTAAAGATAAAAGATTTAGATCTGGACCAGGAAAACTTGGTGGATTTACTGCAAGTGGTGAGCTAGTTCAGCCTAAAGCATCTGCGTACTATGGCACACGCTCAAGAAGAGCAAAATTAGCCGGAGCTGCAGGTACATCTGAAGGAAAAATGGCACTTGGCAAGGGGTCAAGAGTAAACCATTTAACTGCACGACCAAGAGCTTTAACTAGATTTAATTCCCTAGCTATGTTTAATGCTTCGGAAAACAGCGCACACTATTCTCCATTTCAAATGGTTGCAAAACTAAGTGGTGGTAGAGCAATCAAAAATGAAGCATTTAGAAAAGCCGTTTATGGAGCTGATGCAACAGTAGATTCTCTTAAGGGAGAACAAGTTTTTCAACGCGGCATGCTATCAATGATAACAACCGGAAGAAGAACTGACATTTTAGAGCGTAAAGCAGCAAAAGGTTCTGGTAGAGCAACTAAAAAATTAGCTACGGCTCAAGAACAGGTTAGAAGACTAGCAGGCATGAACAATTCATCTCTGACTGCAACTAAAACTTTTACTGGCGGTCAATTTGGTAGAATTCTTCCTAAGAGCGCAGGTGCTGGACTAGTTCTTCCTGCAGGTCAAACTTTAACCACCACATCCCCAATGGCTGCAGCTTTATCAGGCGGGAACAAGGTTGGACTTACTGGAAACTTAATGGCTTCCGCTGGAGCCACTCAGGGTTCTAGATTTGTTCAAGGTTACTTTAGAGGAGCTCTTGGCCAAATGGACGCCGGTGGCTTAACTGACGACGCAATGAGAGGAGCATCAAAAGCTGTATCCCATATACAGACAGCAATAAAAGCAGCTGGAATACAGGGGCCGTTTGACGAAAGGGTTCTCAAGGGAAGTGTTATAAAGAATTTAGGAGGACTTAAAAATACTCTTAAGGTTGCAACAAAATCAAAAGAAGGCGCAATGGTTCTTGGAGGTAGAGCTGGAATAATGGCACTTCCTGGATTAAATCTCTTGGCTACAGCCTCTTTAGTCTACGATCTTGGTAAGATGGGTGGAGAATTAGTTAAAAGTGGCGTTAATTTAGCCCGCGATGCTGTAAAATCTATGAAAGGCTCTATCGATAAACCAATGTTTGGCATGGGCTATAAAGACAATGAAGTAGCTGCTACTTCTAGATCTAGAGGTGTTATGGCTATTCAAAACTCAAGACTTAATGCAAGAAGCATGCTGGGTTCTGAAGGCTCTATGATGGCAGCACATTTTGGATAATTATGAGTTTATTAGATACAGCTAAAGATTTTAGAAAAAAAATAGAAAAACTTCCTAGAGAAGATATTCTTGAAATCTTGCGCATGCAAGATCCGGAAATCATTAAGCAGATAAATAGAATTGAATGGGTTTTTGAAAATAAACTTCAACACCTAAGCTGGAAAGATGGAACTCCGGTTTCTTCAAGGCCATTGACTAATTATGAATTATCTTTATTGGTAGATGAACCATTTGAACTTAGTAAAGAGCTGTTGTCAATGGGAATTACCGGAGAACAACAAAGACAAGTTCATTTAGCAAAAGACACTTGTGTTTGGGGAAAGAATTTTCTTGGAGCTGAAACAAGAGTTTATCAAACTCTTATTTTACGTGACCCAGCGTTAAGAAAAGTATTAAGAGCTGGTCGTCGTCTTGGCAAAACCTTTAGTATGGCCCTTTATCTTATTCATTACAGCTATACCCATAAAGACGGAAGATGTCTTGTTATTGCGCCTATGAAAACTCAGGTAGAACTAATCTATCAGGAAATTTTAAGATTAGCCTCTAAAAATGAAATAGTTATGAATTCAATAACTAGAAAAATTACATCTCCACAATTCATGATTCAGTTTTCAAATGGATCAACAATTAGATTCTTTACATCAGGCATGAGATCTGGTGGAAAGTCAGACGTAGCTAGAGGTCAAGAAGCGCATGTTATTGTTCTTGACGAAATGGACTACATGCATGCAGATGACTTGGACGCCCTTTACGCAATGCTCCAAAAGACAGCAGAAGATCAACCAGACAAAGTTCTCATCGGCGCTTCTACTCCAACTGGTAGAAGAGAAAGATTTTGGGAATGGTGTACATCAAATACAAGATTTAAAGAGTTTTGGTTTCCTTCTTATTGCAATCCATTCTTTAGTAAAGATCAAGAAGAAGAATTCAGAGAGGAATATTCTGAATCTGGATATAGGCATGAAATAGAAGCTGATTGGGGCGAAGACGCAGAAGGTGTCTATCCAAGAAAATATGTTGATAAAGCATTTGTTGATCCAGGTTGGAATTATGACGCTGAAATAACTTCAGCTAGAAACTTCTACACGATTGGCGTTGACTGGGATAAATACGGTGCAGGTACAAATATAATAGTTTTAGAAATGTGTAATGAAAACTATGAGGATCAAAAATTTGCTGGCAAAGCAAGAGTTTGTTATAGAGAAGAAATTCCAAAATCTGAATTTACACTAACAAAAGGCGTAAATAGAATAGTTGAATTAAATGAGATTTTTCAACCTAAACATATTTACGTAGACAGAGGTTTTGGTGAAGTACAAGTTGAGCTCCTTCATAAATATGGCGTAGAAAATCCCTCCTCTAAATTAAGAGAAAGAGTTAAGGGTATTAGCTTTGGTGAAAATGTAGAAGTAAGAGACCCTTATACAAAACTACCAATTAAAAAAGAAATTAAACCATATATGGTTGACAACCTAAGGCAATATTTAGAAAAGGAAGCAATTGTATTTTCTGCTGCAGATGAAGAGTTGTATATTCAATTAATTTCTTATGTCGTAGTTAAAACAACTTCTACTGGAAGACCAGTTTTTGAGGCCGGCGGATCAGCCGTCGACCACGCGCACGACGCACTTATTTTAGCCTTATTAGCTATTACTGAAAACTATGGAGCACTTCATAAAATGAACTTTGCTTCAAAAGCTGGCACATTTTCCAACACGTTCTTTATGCCCAAAAAGATTGATGAAGAAGATGGAGAAGAAAAGTCTGCTGTCATTAATAGAGATACGCTTAAGTCAACTAGCGCTACAACTGGAAGAAGAAAAATGAGAAGATCTAATATAAGTAAATCTGTAACGAGAAAGATGTTCTAACATGAGTATTAATAGCACAGAACAGTATCAAGCAGCTAGTTCTAGAATATTTAATGACTATTCTGTTTCTGAAGGGTCAAGTAACTCTTTAAAAGAAGAACAGCAAATAAGAAGAACAGAAGAAAAATATAATGACCTTGGCAATTACTCTTCTTATTCTTGGAGTAAACCATATAAGGTTCCACTAAACGTAGTTAGGTCAAAGGTAAACAAAGTTTACTCAAGTATGGAAATGCTTTTAGGCGAACTAGAAATCGCGCTAGATAAGGTCTATCTAAACCCTTATTTAGACGCAGATATCGAAGAATGTCATTTTTATTTATGGGAAGAACTAAGAAAAAATAATGAAAAACTATTTCTACCTCCATTGCAAGATGGAATGGTTTACGCAGGTGGATCTCCTTTTTTTGACGAAACAACAGGTGAGTACAAAGAGTCTGAATTGATAAAAATTCCAGACTATATTTCATTTAGACAATACTTATATGCAGAAGAACACGGATGTAGGGGGTGTAGAAAATTTGTAAAAGAATATGACAGGTTGATATCTCATTCTGTTTTTGTTCATTTATTTGACTTTAGATATTATACAAAGCTTTTAATTCATGAAGCATCATGTATAAAGGAATCTTTATTATACGATTTTGGAGAGGATTATGAAGACGAATCACAACAACAAGCTGCAGCATTCTACTTTTCATGGGCAAAGATGGCAGAAAACCATTCGAGGCTCATTACCGAGAGCATCGGCAAACAGGCAGATTCAATCCCCACTTCCGAAGTGGATAATATCTCAAAAAAACAAGCAGCTCAATTCCAAGCGTTTTTTTCGATTCGAGTAGCTTCATATACTGAAGCGGTTGATAATCTTTTATTTTCTTTGAAGAAAGACCTTGAAGATACATGTGAGATTTTTTATAAAAGATTTGTCGCACCTGCGTTAAGATTTAAAACAAAAGTTGCAGCACCTCTTGAGCTTGATTTATTAACAACATCTTTAGGAACAACTGCTCCTATTCTTTCCGAAGAGGTAATTACAGCAGTTAATGCATTCAAGGGAAACTTTGGCTCAATACTAACAGACATGGTTCAAAGAAGAAATAACATACAATCAAAGTTTGATAAATTGTTAAGTTTAAATTTACAAAGAAAAAAATATATATCTTATATAGACTCTCTTGCAACAAAAGCTAGCTCAAGGCCAAAAATAATTTTAATCAAAGTTGAAGACAAAACATCTGAATTGATTAATAATGTCTTTATTGACAAAAGTAAAAGAAACAGTTTAAAATCTTCTCATGAAAATTTAGATGATCTTAATATCAATTCTCATCCTCAATATCTATTAAGAGGTGGTGGGGATATTTTTGGCGACATCAAAGTGGCAGAAGGTGTTACTATTGATGGAGTCGACTTGGACCAACACGCTCATACTGGATCAGATGGCACTGTTAAAATTAAATCTACAGATATAGACTACGATTCCGTTAGAGAAGAAACTGTACTTCTTGAAACCGAAGAAGGTAACTCCCTTGAAGTTTCAGTAGATTCTTTTATTAATACAATAAAACAAGGTGGAGCACCTGGCGTCGATGCTGTAATAGTGATGACTATACCTGATGAATTTAGAGATAGATATGAATTTGAAATTATGTATGTGGAGAATCAATAAACATGGCTTGGTTTAAACCTTTAAAGGAAACTTATGAGATTGGGATAACTGCTGTTTCTTCTGATTTCCTAAAAGTTCCAATGAAAAGAAAAGTATATTTTAATTATATTCCAAATGACATTGAAGCTGGCGAGCAAGTATACGTAAATTTAGATACTAAATTTGTTAATAAGTATATTAATTCTAATCTTGAATCTGTAACTGACGATTACTCGTACATAGTTGTTTACGAAGATTCTGCTGATGATTCATTTTTTGTTCCAGTAAAAAGTAGAGCAGTTAATAATATTGTTTATTTCAATGTTGAAGAAAAAATTGAAAAAGACAAATTTTATACAAAACATTATTCAATTTATTATGGAGTAACAAATCTTAAGTTCTTAGAACAAATAACAATTGATGACGAAATATATTTTCAAAAGCTAGATACAGAAGTAATCGTTGAAACAGAAGGCACATTTTTTGACCTAGCTTCTGATAATATTCAAGAGTATAGTTATGACGCAACAGAAACTTCTTTAAAAGAATATAAATTAGCATTATATAACAATGGGTTAGACTGGATTGATGGAAAATCACAGGTTGTTGGAGCTAAAGCATTTGGCTCTTTTGATGGTCCTAAATTTAGAATTATAGGAAAAAAAGGACTCAACTATGGAAAATTCAGAATAAGAATTTTTTCTTACTATGACAATAATTCTATATCAAAAAATTTAGCACTAGATTGGACAACTGTTGATTGCCACGCAAGTGTTGAATCTTCTAATGAAATTTTGTACTCAAACACAACATTAGAATATTCTAAATATATATTTGAATTAGAAGTTTTATCAGACAAAAACGTAATGTCTTCAAGTAATGCAGTAGAGATAACAAAGTATCAATTTTTTCCAGATTATAAGCTAACATATGATATAGAAGAAGTTAATCCTAATATTTCTTTTATAAAAATAGGCGGAATAAGATAATGGCAGAAATAAAACAAACTTTAACTAATTTAAATCCACGGAACTGAATATTTATTAACGGTTAGGGCAAAGGATCCAGACACAAACGTTCTATCTCAATTTACTGAGACCATTAGGTTTACTGCACCTGGAGATTCAACAATTCCAGGAGCACTTCAAAATCTTGAAATGTTTGCTTCATTCCAAAATGTCCTTTTTGTTTTTGATAATGGAACTGATAACGACTTGGCAGTGTACGAATATGAGCTATATGAGGAAGATGACATAGTCAATCCAAATACTGCGCCATATGCACTTCAGTCAGGGGCTACTGCATTGAAAGCTGGAGCAGGAAACTCTAGTGTATTTGCAGTTCCAGTTGAAGGCAGCTATATAGACGTTGAGAATGACAATGTTGTTGTTCAAAGAAACTTTTTTGGCAGAGTAAGAGCAAAAGACACTTCCGGCAACCCTGGTGCATGGACTGCTATTGTAAAAACAGATCCATCAACTCCTCTTATTGATAGCCAATATATTGTTAGTTTAACAGCAGATAAAATTAAAGCTGGCGAAATAGAATCGGCAGCAATTGTATTGGGTGGGGCAAGTCCAATAAACACTATTATCAAATCAAAAACTTATGATACATCTTTTGGAATGCAAGGTTGGTATATTAGGGGTGATGGTCACTTTGTTCTTGGTGGATCATCTGGAATATCTTATAATGGCAGTACCGTTACAATTGGTTCAGGCGTGAATGTTAACGCAGAGCTAAACGCCAATAGCTTATCTGTTGGAAATGGAACATATGGATATTTAACAATAGATGAAAACATTGGTCCTACAAACACAGATTTTGGTATTGAATTAGGTGAT